>Ga0316217_10000185_pt1 | contig 95209 bp, 81 predicted proteins | sample 1anoAmetaG_FD_203633 | JGI IMG/M metagenome (GOLD analysis project Ga0316217, IMG submission 203633) | Freshwater microbial communities from Trout Bog Lake, Wisconsin, USA - 1anoA | ecosystem: Environmental > Aquatic > Freshwater > Lake > Hypolimnion/Profundal zone | place: USA: Wisconsin...
CCTTCTCATATGACTGCCTGGTTACAGGCCGAACAAAGTATTTGCACGGTATTCGCAGCAGGTTGACCGTCCTTTGACAATGCGGGACGGATACTGTTGCCGTGATCCCACATACCCGGCAGAAAGTACCCCTGAAGCTCGGTCTTGCTTCCACGCCCCTGGTGGAAATCGCCTTTTCCACCGCCGCTCCGCCGCCGTTCACCTTTCCCACGGTTCCGGATATTCATGCGGAGGTTGGACGCTACCGGCTGCGCATGGCCCGGTCAGAGGAAGACCGCGAGGCCGCCTGCCGCCTGCGCTTCAAGGTCTTCAATATCGAGCTGGGCGAGGGGCTGGAGAGCTCCTATCAGACAGGATTGGACACCGACCGCTTCGATGATTTCTGCGAACATCTGCTGGTTGAGGACAAGCTGGAAAACAATCCCGCCCGCCGCATCGTGGGCACGTACCGCATGCAGTCCGGCGCGACGGCCGCGCGCAACCTGGGCTACTACTCCGAGCAGGAGTTTCACTTTGCCGTCTACGAGCCGCTGCGTGCGGGAATTCTGGAGCTGGGACGCGCATCGATCGACCGCGAGCACCGCACGCCCGAAGTGCTGACCTTGTTGTGGAGGGGGATCGCGCAGTATGCTACCGGCGTGGGGCTTCGCTACCTGATCGGCTGCTCCAGTTTGAACTCCAGGGAACCGGCGGAGGGTTGGCGGATGTATCGCCAGCTTGAGGCTTACCGGGTTTCACCGGAGTTTGAAACTGAGCCGACCGCGGCGTATGCTTGTCCCAGCGAGCAAACAGGCCGGTATGCACAGCCGCCGGTCACGCAAGAAAGCAAGTCGATGCCAACTGCAACTCCGGTGAAGGTTCCAAAACTGCTGAAGACCTATCTGGCCATAGGCGCGCGCATAGCCGCCGCTCCGGCCTGGGACCGCAATTTTGGCACCATCGATTTTCTGACACTGCTCGATCTCAAGCTGATTTCGCGCTCGGCGCGCAATCGCTTCCTTGCTCCCCTCACCACATGAACTTTCGCCGGTTCCGGCGCGCTGTGGCGCTGGCACTGTCCCTTGCCTGGTGTATTGTGCGGTTCTGGTGGATGCGGCTGAGCGGGCCGATGACGCTGGAGCGCCGCGCGCTTTGGGTGCAGATCGCCTCACGGGGCATTCTGCGGAGCCTGGGCATTCACTACAGCGTGGAGGGCCAGCCGCCGACGCGCGGGCTGGTGGTATCCAATCATCTGAGCTACATCGATATTCTGGTGCTGGGCGCGGAGATGCCGTGCTTTTTTGTGGCCAAGATCGAGATTGGCGGCTGGCCCTACTTTGGCCGCGCGGCGCGCTGCGGCGGGACGATTTTTGTGGACCGTTCGAGCCTGGAGAGCGCCATGTCAGTGGCCGAGCAGATGAAGGAGCGGCTGAAAATGCCGATTCCGGTGCCGGTGCTGCTGTTTCCCGAGGGGACCAGCACGGACGGCAGCGAGGTAATCCGTTTTCACTCGCGGCTGATCGATCCGGCGACCTCGCTGGGCGTGCCGATTACCACGGCTTGTGTCCGCTATGTGCTGGAAGACGGCGTGCCGGAGCGGGAGCTTTGCTGGTACGGCGACGAGACCTTTTTCAACCATATGTGGAAGGTTCTGGGCGCCGCGGGCTTTGTGGCGGAAGTGCGCTTCGGCGTGCCGCGCATCTACAGCGACCGCCGCGTTGCCGCCGACCAGACCCGCGCGGAGATCACGGCCATGCGCGAGGCCAGCTGCCTGGTGAATTGCCCGTGCGAAGTGGACGATGCCGTTGCTGTGATAGATTAGCGGCATGAATTCCAAGCAGCGTGTTGTTGCAGCTCTGCAAAAACAACCGGTGGACCGCGTCCCGGTGTTCATGTGGTTTCATCCTGAAACCGCCCGCAAATTCTGCAAATTGCTGGAAATTCCCGGCTCCGGACTCTCCGAGGCGATGGGCAACGATATCCAGCAGACCTGGGTCAACAACAACTATGCGATGGAAGGCATTGAGCACGAGCACGACGGGGAAACCCACGTGGACTGGTGGGGCATTACCTGGGAGAAACGGCACGGCTTCAACCAGATTTTGAAATACCCGTATGCCGGCGCCACGCGCGAAGAGATGCTGGCCTACAAGTTCCCCATCGAGCGGCGCGACGACCTGCTGGCGCTGATGAATCCCATCGTAAACAACCGGGGCGACAGCTTTATCGGCTGCGACGTTTCTCCCTGCGCCTTTGAGATGTACTGGCGGCTGCGCGGGATGGACTACGCCATGATGGACATGGCCGCCGACCCGGAACTTGCGGATGAGATGTTCCGGCGCTGCGCCGACTTTGCGATTGCGGTGGGAACCGAGGCCTGCAACCGCTTTGCGCTGGACTGGTTCTGGACCGGGGACGACGTGGCCGGGCAGCAGAAGATGATGATCAGCCCCAAGCTGTGGCGCGCTTTGATCAAGCCGCACCTGAAGCGCGTGATCGACGTGGGAGCTTCGCGGGGACTGCCCATTGCGTTTCATTGTTGCGGCGCGCTGCGGCCGATTATTCCCGACCTAATCGAAATCGGCGTGAACATTCTCAATCCCATCCAGTGCAACTGCCCGGGGATGAACCCCGCGGAGCTGAAGAAGGAATTCGGCGCGAGCCTGGCCTTTATGGGCGGCGTGGATACGCAGGGATTGCTGCCCAACGGCACGGCGGCCGAGGTGCGCAGCTACACCGAGAAGCTGATCGCCGACATGACCGCGGACGGAGGAGGCTACATTCTGGCCGCCTCGCACACCATCTCTCCGGAGACGCCCAACGAGAATATCTTTGCCATGTATGAAGCGGCGGGAATCAGCAAGTCGGAGATCTTCGATAGGGCGGCGGCGATACGGGCGCGGACGGCTGCGGCCTAAGCCGGCGGGGCTGTGGAACCCCGCACCACCAGGCTGGTGGAAACCAGGAACTCGCGCTGCATATTGGGATTCTTTTGGTCTTCGGCCTGCTGCCGCAGCGCCTCGAAGGCGGCGTGCGCCAGCTCGGTGCGCGACAGGCGGATGGTGGTCAGAGGGGGCAGCGTGAACTCGGCGAAATCGATGTCGTCGAGGCCGATGACCGACAGATCCTGGGGCACGCGCAGGCCCTCCATGTAGGCCGCGCGCAGCACGCCGATGGCGGTCATGTCGTTGGAGCAGAGAATGGCGGTGGGGCGGGAGGCGAGGGCCTGCAACTGGCCAAAGCCGGCGACGCCGCCCTTGAGGGTGTGGTCGCACTCGATGACCCACTTCTTCTGGACAGACAGCCCGGCGGCCTGCATGGCGGTGCGGAAGTTGTTTTCGCGGGTGACGGCCGAATGCAGTTTGTGCGGTCCGGCGAGGAAGGCGATTTTGCCGTGGCCCAGCGCAGCCAGATGGTTGACGGCGGCCTGAATGCCGGTGGCGTAGTCCAGCAGGATGGTGCTGGTCTTGGGGTCTTCGAGCTTGAACTCGGCAAGCACCATGGGAATGTCGCGGTGGGCCAGCTCGTTGAGCACCGGCTCCTCCTCGCCGAAGGTCATGACGGCGACGCCCTCGACCTTGCGCTCCACCATGCGCCGCACGCAGGTGGTGAGAACGGCCGGGTCGCTGTTGGACGAGCTGACCAGAATCTCATAGCCGTGCGCTACGGCAATCTCTTCAAAGCTCTGGATCAGTTCAGGGAAGAAGGGATTGGTGATGTTTTCGACGATGATGCCGAGGATGCGGCTGCGGCCCGAGACCAGGCTGCGCGCGTGGGTGTTAGGAAAGTAATTCAACTGCTTGATGGCCTGCCAGACGCGTTTTTGCAGGCGTTCGCTGACCACGGGAGAGCCGTTGATGGTTCTGGAAACCGTTGCGATGGAAACTTTGGCCATGGCGGCGACGGTGCGGATATCGGGCGTCTTGTCGACGGTCTTGCGGGTTGCTTTGCGAGCCACGATCTAATCCTGTCGAGTGCGTGAAAGCAATGGTATCTCATGCGGGGGACGTTGCGGGAGGGAAGTGAGGCCGCGCGGGAATTGAATTGCAGGGGGAGAGTACAAAAGTCATCCCTCAGGGGCTAAAGCCCCCGGTTTGATTGGCTGGTTCGATGTACGGGCTGAAGCCCGTACCCTTCACGCGGAAGCGCGTGTAATTTCATTCTCCTCGTGATGAGGTTAGAAGAGCAGGAACGCCGTCCCTACGGGACTCTGTGCGTGTTGTTGTATTCGCGGAACCCCACGCTGAAGCGTGGGGCTAACAACCGCTGCGCCTACGGCGCGGGGCGACGGGCTGCTAACGGCATGGAGCGCTTGGGCGCAGGCCCCTTTGAAGGGCCATCAACCCTAAAGCCACCGGCTCTCCTAAGGGGCAAAACATGTGTTGCCCCTTCCCTTATTGTCCAGACCATCGGTCTGGTACCCCACTGCCGGAGGATATTTACACCGGGGTTAAAACCCCGGCCTACCGCACGAAGGAGTTAGTCCGCAGACCGTATCGTCTCATGAATGCAGGACTATTCTTTTTCGGCGATCAGCAGGCGCAGGTCGCGGAGGTTGTGGCCGGTGGGGCCGGTGACCACGGAGTCACCGAGCGCGGTGAACATGGGACAGGCGTTGAAGGCTTCCAGAGAAACTTTCAGATGGAAGCCGAAGGTATGGGCGCGGGCGACGGTGGTGGGGTCGGCAATGGCGCCGGCCGCCTGGGTGTTTCCGTCGATGCCGTCGGAGCCGGCGCTGAGCACGGTGAGCCGCTCGCCGGCGTACTTCTCCAGATCGAGCGCGCAGGCCATGACGAACTGCTGATTGCGTCCGCCGGCGCCGGGCTTGCGGTCCATGGTCACCGTGACCTCGCCCACCGAGATGAGGCAGACGCGGCTGTGGGCGGCGCGCAGGGCGTGGAAGCGCTCGAGAAGATAGCGCGCGGCGTCGGCATAGTCCCAGTCGTCGCAACTGTTATCGACGACGGTAAAGTAGCCGGCCTTCTCTGCCAGGGCGCGGGCATTTTCAACCAGGTCGTGGCTTGAGAGCAGAATCTCAAAGACAGAATTGTGAAAAGCCTCGTCTTCGCCGGTCATGGAAGCGGCCGCGGTGACCTGGCGCGCGAGAGCCGTACTGGCCTTGGGCAGCTTGGGAAAGAAGGGCGGACGCCAGCCCTTGTTGCCGGGCGACTCGGGCATGTCCTCGCGCTCAAAAAAGGCGCGGATGGAGGCGGGAAGTTTGGACGAGAGATCGTACTTGGCCAACAGGGCGCGCACGTCGGCGATGGTGGAGTGATCGGGCGATGTGGGCCCGGAGGAGAGCGCATCCAGGGTGCGCAGCGGCACGTCAGGCAGCAGCAGGCTGATCTTGGCAGCATCCGGAGCGGCCATGGCCAGACGCCCGCCCTTGACCGCGGAAAAATGCTTGCGCAGGGTATTCATCTCGTTGATGGGAGCGCCGGAGGAGAGCAGCAACTGGTGAAATTCGCGGGTGTCGTCCAGGGTGATGTGGGGGTCCAGGGGCAGGTCGCAGAGCGCCGAGCCGCCGCCGGAGATGAGGAAGAAAACCAGCGTGTCTTTGCGGGCCTTTTTGAGCATGGCCAGGGCGGCGCGGGCAGAGGCAAACGAGTCCTCATTGGGCAGCGGGTGGCCGCTCTCAAAGTAACGGATGCGCCAGTTGCGTTTTTTGGGCAACTGGTTTGAGCTGCAGATGCCGCGCAGGCCCTTGCGGCGCTTCATGCGCTCGAGCAGCGTATCCAGCATGGGCGCGGCGGCCTTGCCCAGGGAGATGACAAAGATGCGCTTGTAGTTGGAGAGATCGATGGTGGCCGGACCGCTGCCGTCTGGCAGGAGCCGGTGCAGGGTGTTGCCCTCAAAGCGCAGGCGGCGGTCGAACGCCGAGGCAATGTTGCAGGCTTCCACGGCGCCGGTAAAGATATCGGTGGCTGTCGCGTGCAGGGTATCCATAATCGTGTCACCCACGGGTGTCATTGCAGTTGCTCCTTCAGCCAGCCGGAGAGTGCTTGTTGCATCGGTTCCAGATGACCGGTAAAAAAGTGATCGGCGCCGGGAAGGAGCACCAGGGTTTTGGGTTCTGCCGCAGCGGCTATTACGTGCGCCAACTGTGCGGCGGGCGCGAACTGGTCGCGGTCTCCGCCGAGGAAGAGCTTGGGTAGCTTGCAGTTGTGGAGGGAAGGGTACTGGTAATCGTGGCCTGGCGTCTGGGTGGGAAGTCCGAGCGCGACGAGGGCGCGGAGATTTGGATCGATCTGCGGCTGGCTACAACAAGCCTTGACTGTCATGGCCGCGCCAAAGCTGAAGCCCACGGCCACCACCGGGCGATGAAATTCCCGCTCAAGCCAGTCCAGAGCGGCCAGCACGTCGCCGGCTTCTGCCTGGCCGTCGTGCGCACCCTGGCTCAAGCCCGTGCCGCGAAAGTTGAAGCGGAGGACCGGCCAGTTGAATCCCCAGAGCGGATCGTTCAGGACCTTGGCGGCGCAGTAGACCACCTTGTTGTGCAGGTTGCCGCCGCCCAGCGGATGCGGGTGGCAGACGAGGGCCACAAACGGCGCATCGGGCGCGCCCGGGTTCAGCAGCGCCTCAAGCCGTCCGGCGGGACCGGCCAACGCCACGCTCCGCACCCTGGCTGAAGCAGGGATCGTTCCGGTACAGGCGGGGGCGTTTGTGGCGATCATTCCACATACCATTCTACGCGCAGGAAGAAGGATTTTCCGCCCCCGGGGAGGGGTACGGCGGAGAGTTACGGGAGTAAGTACAGGTTTTTGACAGGCTGCGAACCGTGCAAGCCTGAAAGCGCAGCAGCGACTACGGTATTCTGGCTATATCATGAGCGATCCTGTGAACGGCAATCGTGTTGATCCCATCCGGCTTACCCGCGAGTTGTGCGAAATTGAATCCACCACCTACAACGAGGGCGCGGTGGGGGATTTTCTGGCCGGTTATCTGGCCGGGCGCGTTTGGGCCGTGGAAAAGACCCCGGTGGAGCAGCCGGCGGAGAATGCCGGAGGAGGGCCGCGCTGGAACGTGTATGCGGGCACGGCGGGCGAGACGCCGGACCTGGTGTTTTCCACGCACATGGATACTGTTCCGCCCTACATTCCTTTCAGCGAAGACGACGAGTTCGTGTACGGGCGCGGCGTCTCGGACGCCAAGGGCATTTTGGCCGCACAGGTGGCCGCCGCGGAAGCCTTGCGCGCCGAGGGATTCCGGATTGGCGTTCTGTTTGTCAGCGGCGAGGAGCGCGACTCGGCCGGGGCCAAGGCCGCCAACAAAGCGCCCAAGGGCAGCCGCTTCCTGATCAACGGCGAGCCCACGGACAACCGCGTCGCGGTGGCCTCAAAGGGCGCCTTGCGCGTGTCGCTCAAGGCGACCGGGAAGATGGCCCACTCCGCTTACCCGGAGCTTGGCGACTCGGCCGTGCACAAGATGGTGAAGCTGCTGGACAAGCTGCTGAAGATTGACTGGCCCGTGGATGAGTTTGCCGGGGACACAACGGTGAACATCGGCCAGATCAGCGGCGGGCACGCGCCGAACGTGATTGCCGACGAGGCCGAGGCGCAGGTGCTGATCCGGCTGGTGGGCAGTTCGGAGCCGGTGCGCGCCGCGGTGCTGGAAGCCGCCAAGGGGCTGGCTGATGTGGCCTTCACGCTGGACCTCGCCTTTGTGCGGCTGCGCGCCGTGGAGGGCCTGCCAACCATGGTGGCCAAGTTCGCCACGGATATTCCGCAGCTGACAAACTGGGGCGCGCCGCTGCTGCTGGGGCCGGGATCGATTCACGTGGCGCACACACCGTTTGAAAAGCTGGCGAAGAAGGAGCTGCTGGAGTCGGTAGAGTTGTACGTCAAGGTGGCCAGGCAACTGCTGGCGTAAGAGCGCGGTTTTGTTCTTGAAATGAATCAGAAAAAAAGAGGGAGATGAGAACGGTTCGCGTTCTCATCTCCCTTCTTTCTTGCGCCGACGTTGTTCAGGCAGCGCCTATTTTCTACCCATATCCGCAAACTTGTCCTGGAAATCGAGGGCCGGCCCGAACGGAGCTTTTTCAGCCCGAGGGTGGTCGTTGATATTCAGCAGGATGTTGGCGTTGGGATCGAACGCGGGCCACTTGGGCAGGCCGGGGCCGTTGGGGTTGCTGGTTTTGGCAAACTGCACCCACATGGACGCAACCGTGTCTCCCAACTGCAGGTCCACCGGACGCCACGCCCAGTCCTGCATGGGGAACGTCTGGAAGACGTAGACGAGTTCGCTGCCGTGGTAGGCGCCGTAGTCCTTTGCCGGATGCCCGTCCCAGATCAACCCCTCGGGATAGGGCGAGAGATGCGTGAAGTAATACCAGTAGACGGGCGATTTTCCGGTCTTCAGTTGCAGCCTGGCGAGACGCCGCGCGTTGGCCATGGCCCGGTTGGAGCGGAAGGCCAGATCGACCTGCGCGGCCTGCTGGTCGGTGGCCGCGGGATAGATCTTCATGTACTCATCGGCCAGGCTCCCGAAGGTGTTCTTTGCGTAGGCCGGCACGTCGGCGGGCTTGATGGGCGCCGGCGGGGCGGGCGTGTCGTTGGCCACGCTGCCCACAATCAGGGGCACGTCGTTCTGCTTGCCGTCCGCGAAGGTCGAGTACACGTCCTCGGGCAGCACCCATCCATCGACAACCATGCCCATCCGCCGCGGCGCCGCCTTCAGCAGCGCATCCGCCGGAATCTTGCGCAGGTCGGCAATCGAGTGCGCTCCAATGGACTCGGCGAAGCGCGCACCGTTTTGTTCCGCCTCGGCCAGGGTTGTTCCCTTGGCCAGATTCTCGCCGCTCTGCATGAGCGCGCGCTCGAAAAGCCCGTGGGCAAGGGGGCTGGCCAGCAGAGTGCTGACGTTGGACGAACCGGCCGAGTGGCCGAAGATCATCACGTTCCGCGGATCGCCGCCAAAGCTGGCAATGTTGTCGTGAACCCATTGCAGAGCGGCAATCTGATCCTGCAGCGCGTAGTCGCCCGAGGCATGGTGCTGCGATTCCTTTGTCAGATCCGGATGTGCCAGGAACCCGAAGATGTTCATCCGGTAATTGAGGCTGACAAAGACGACGCCCTTTTTAGCGAAGTACGCGCCGTCGTATTGATTCTCAGAGGCTGCGCCGCGCACGTTGCCGCCGCCGTGAATCCACACCATCACCGGCAGATGTGCATCCGCGGTTAGCGCCGGGGTCCAGACGTTCACATACAGGCAATCTTCGCTGACCGGAATGGTTCCCTCGCGCCACGCGTTGCTTTCCGTGCCGGCTTGCGCCTGCATGCAGGAAGCGCTGAAGTGGTCCGCGGCTTTCACGCCGGTCCAGGGCGCCACGGGTTGCGGCGAACGCCAGCGCAGATCGCCAACCGGCGGAGCGGCATAGGGTATGCCGCGATAGAGGCGCACGCCGGGCGTCCACTGGACGGTGGGCGTTCCGGTGACCAGGCCGCCCGTTACCTGGATGGGCTCCTTCAAGTGCGAGACCGGCTCCTGGGCCACGGCCAGCGCGGCCGTCAGCGCCGCTGCGGAGACCGCGAGCAGCGGAAGCAAACGGCTTAATGAGGATGCTGCCGCACTGAATCTCGACATGGGAAGTTCTCCTTTTCGTTCTTGAATCCAAAAGATGATTGAGTGGACCGGAATATTTTCCATCAACTCAAAATCCCGGCAAGTATACGCTCCGAAGTAGAGTGCAGGCAGAAAATGCATTTGCGGCGCATAATCCGCGGCGCTCGTGGCAATCTGCGGATCGATTGCTCCCGATCATTCCCCACGCTGCACAACCTCTGCTACACTTCCCGTGCACCACTTCCCCGGTGAATTCCCCAAAACCCATTTCCGATTACGAGGTCGATATGTCAGCTGCAGTCACTGCTCCCGTCACGCCCCAGCGCATCTATCAGTTTGCCTTCGGCTATGCGCCGCCCCTGGTTCTTGAGGCGGCTATCCGTCACCATGTCTTCGATGTGTTGGACAGCGGTGCAAAATCCCTTGCAGAGATCAGCGTTGCCACCAGCGCCTCAGAGCGCGGGCTGGAGGCGATTCTGGGCGTGCTTGTGGGGCTGGAGTTTCTGGCCAAGGACCGGCAGGGCAACTACGCGCTGACTCCCGAGAGCGCGGCGTTTTTGGTGAGCAGCAAGCCGGAGTTTCAGGGCGGCCTGATTCGCCACACCAGCGAGCATCTGCTGCCGAAATGGCTCAGCCTGAACGAAGTGGTGGCCACCGGGCGGCCGGCGCAGTCAGTCAATCAGCAGTTCGCGGGCAGCGATTTCTTTGAGAAGTTTGTCAACGACATTTTTCCCATGAGTTACCACGTGGCGCAGGAGTTGGCCGGGCACCTTGACCTGAACGGCGCCGGCGGGCCGGTGAGCGTGCTGGACCTGGCCGCCGGTTCCGGCGTGTGGGGCATTGCGCTGGCGCAGAGTTCCGCGCAGGTGCGCGTCACCGCCGTGGACTGGCCGGGCGTGATTCACGTGACGCGCGCAAACGCGGAGCGCTTTGGCATGGCGGACCGCTTTACCTTCCATGAAGGCGACCTGCAGAACGCTGCTTTCGGCAGCGGCCACAACGTGGCCACTCTGGGCCACATTCTGCACAGCGAAGGGGTGGAGCGCAGCAAGGCGCTGCTGAAGAAGACCTTTGCCGCGCTGGCACCGGGAGGGACGATTGCGATTGCCGAGTTCCTGGTGAACGCGGACCGGACCGGACCGCTGAACGGGCTGGTCTTTGCCGTGAACATGCTGGTGAACACCGATTGCGGCGGCACCTACTCTTTTGAAGAAATCTCCAGTTGGCTGCGCGAGGCGGGATTTGTGGATGCGCGCACCCTGAACACGCATGGACCTTCGCCGCTGATTCTGGCGACAAAACCGTAGAATGGTCTGGACAGGCGGAGGGTCCGCTTTTGGCAGTTGAGGCGCGGATGCAGGGATCATTCAGGCCCTGCGCTGTGCCTCTCCTGCGTTGCAATGCACAAAGTTCCTGTCCTGATTGCATCGACCGGCCGCAATCCGCATCTACATAAACATGACCTGGCCCACAATGAATGCAGAATGAGCCAGAGGGAGAAAGAATGAGCGCATCGATTTATGACATTCCGGTAAAGAAGATTACCGGCGAAGACACGTCGCTTGCCGAGTTCAAGGGCAAGGTATTGCTGGTGGTGAACGTGGCCTCAAAGTGCGGCCTGACGCCGCAGTACGAAGGCCTGGAAAAGATCTACGAGCTATTGAAGGGGCAGGGGCTGGTGGTTGCCGGTTTCCCGGCCAATGACTTCAAGCAGCAGGAGCCGGGCACCAACGCAGAGATTCAGACCTTCTGCACCACCAACTTCGGCGTCAAGTTTCCGCTCTTCGACAAGGTTACCGTGGTGGGCGAGCACAAGCATCCGCTGTATGCGGCCCTGGTAGCGGCCCAGCCCAAGGCCATCAGCGTCTCCGCAGTTTCGTGGCGCGAGAAGCTGAAGGGGTATGGCATCGAAGGCAACCCCGAGCCCGAGCTGCTTTGGAACTTTGAGAAGTTCCTGGTGAGCCGCAACGGCGAAGTGGTGAAGCGCTTTGCGCCCGATACGACGCCCGACGATCCGACACTGGTGAAAGCCATCGAAGCGGAACTGGCCAAGTAGGTTCCGGCGGCTGCGTGCGAACGCGGGTTGCAAACGGGCCTGGAGGGTTGTCAGGTCTTCAGGAAAAGAGCGTGGGCGGGGACGCCCACGCTACAGCCGGCCGGGAGGCCGGCTGTACAGCTTAGTGCCTCGCGGGCCGGCGCAGCTGGTGGACGCCCGGATCGGGAGATGGGGCGCCTGTTTTGTCCCGAGGCCTGCTGGCGGCACGGGGGACGACCCATGTATTCTCAGCCAATGCACGAGGATTCTTCCCCGCTCTCTCCCAGTTCGAACCAGTTGGAGCACGCAGCCTCTTCTTACCTGCGCTCGGCGCGGCATCAGCCCGTGCAGTGGCACGCGTGGGGCGAGGCAGCCTTTGCGCGCGCCCAGGCTGAAGACAAGCCCATCCTGCTGGACATTGGCGCCGTCTGGTGCCACTGGTGCCACGTGATGGACCGGGAATCCTACGAGAATCCCGAGCTGGCCGCGCTGATTAATCGATTATTCATAGCCGTGAAGGTGGACCGCGACGAGCGTCCCGATGTGGACGCGCGCTACCAGGCGGCGGTCTCGGCCATTACCGGCCAGGGCGGCTGGCCGCTGACCGCGTTTCTCACGCCGGACGGACGCCCTTATTTTGGCGGCACGTATATTCCGCCCGACGACCGCTACGGCCGTCCCGGCTTCGGACGCGTGCTGGAGGCCATGTCGCAGGTTTGGCACGAGCGCCGCGACGAAGCTCTGGAGACGGCGGGCAGCGTGATGGCTGCCATCGAGCACAACGAGTCTTTTTCAGGCCGCGGCGGCGCGTTGTCGCTGGCGCTGGTGGACAAGATTGCCGGCTCGGCCCTGAGCCAGTTCGACCCGCGCAACGGCGGATTCGGCGCGCAGCCCAAGTTTCCCCACCCCGGGGTCCTGGACCTGCTGCTGGAGATGGCCATGAGCCGCGACAACGACCAGGCGCGTGAAGCGTTCTGCACAACGCTGGAAAAGATGGCCCGCGGCGGAGTCTATGACCAACTGGCCGGGGGCTTTCACCGCTACAGCGTGGACGAGCACTGGGGCGTTCCGCACTTCGAGAAGATGCTGTACGACAACACCGAACTGCTGCGCAACTACATTCACGGCTTCCAGAGCTTTGTGCGACCGGACTTTCTGGAGACGGCGCGGGAGATTGTGGGCTGGCTCGACTCCACCATGACCGACCGCGCACAGGGCGGCTTTTACGCCTCGCAGGACGCCGATATCAGCCTGGACGACGACGGCGACTACTTTACCTGGACGCTGGACGAGGCGCGCGCCGCGCTGGAGCCGCTCGAGCTGGATTTTGCCGCGGCCTACTGGGACATCGACGAGCTGGGCGATATGCACCACAACCCGGCGAAGAATGTATTGCACATCAACTGGACTCTTGAGGAGAAAGCGGTCAACGGAGTCCGGCTTGAGGACCTCAAAGAGTTGCGGGACATGATCCGGCGCAAGCTGCTGGCAGCGCGCGCCCAGCGCCCCACGCCGTTCATTGACAAGACGCTTTATACCGGCTGGAATGCGATGGCCGTGACCGCTTACCTGGAGACGGCGCGCGTGTTGCGCATGGATGCGGCGCGGGACTTTGCGCTGCTCACGCTCAAGCGGCTGCTGGACGCGGCCTGGGACGGAGCCTCGGTGCTGAAACATGTGATCGCATATCCGCAAGGCACGGAGCCGGCGGAAACCGTGGCTGCAACGCTGGACGATTACGCTTTCACCATTCACGCCTGCATCGACGCCTGGTTTGCCAGCGGAAAAATGGATTACTATCACGCGGCCGTGAAGATGGCCGATGCCATGATCGCCGGTTTTTACGACAGCGTGGCGGGAGCGTTCTACGATGCCGCCGCTCCTGCCGAGGGCGCAGTGCCGCTGGGCGCCCTGTCTGCGCGGCGCAAGCCCTTGCAGGACACGCCGACCCCGGCCGGCAACCCCACCGCCGCCTCAGCCCTGCTGCGCCTGCATACGCTGAGCGGACGCCAGGAATATCGCGATATTGCCGAGGATACGCTCAGCTCCTTTGCCGGCATCGTGGAGCACTTTGGCCTTTACGCCGGCAGCTACGGACTGGCGCTGGAGCGGCTGCTGCTGGATCCGGTGCAGGTGGTGATCGTGGGCTCTGGCCCCGCGGCTGCGCGCCTTGAGGCAACCGCCGTAGCCCGCTTTGCCGTGAACAAAACCGTGGTGCGCATTGCCCCGTTCCGCCTGGAGCCCGGTGGAATTCCCGAAGCGCTGGCTGAAATGCTGCTGCAGATGCAGGCGCCTCCCGTGGCGGACGCCTGGGCGCTGGTGTGCCACGGTCACACCTGCCTGCCCCCGGTCGCCGATGCCGAGTCCCTGCTGCAAGCCCTGGAGCCGGCGGGCTGATTGGCCGTTTCCCGGTCAGTGCAGCACAGCGCTTTGGCGCAGCGAGTGCTATGTTGACTTTAGCTGCCGGCGATTCTGCCGATGTTACATATATCGAGCATTCTGCCGTCCGAGTGGGACCATGAGTACGGTGCGTTCCAAAGCAATCGTTGCGTTCGCGGTTTGCCTTGCGTTCTCCGCAGGCATGTTGGCGCAGCAGTATGCGTTTCGCGCCTACCGCCAGGCCGAAGGGCTGAAAAACCTTGCAATCAATGCGATGACGTCCGACCGCGACGGTTTTTTGTGGCTGGCCACGGAGAACGGGGTCTACCGGTTTCGCGGCTCCGGATTTGAGCGTTACGGCCCGGAACAGGGCATTGCCGGAATCGATATTCGCGATGTTTTTGCCGATCCGGGCGGGATTGTCTGGGTGGGCACGGACCAGGGACTCTTCCATTGGGACGGGCAGAGATTTTTCGCCGCCACGGCTCAGCCAATCGATATCGCGGATTTACGGAGTATCGCCGCCGAAGATGCGCGCAGCCTGCTGGTGGTGGACAAGGGCCGGCTCTACCGGCTGGAGCACGATGCAGGCGGCAGAATGCTCACGTATCGCGCGGTGCTGTCGGATCGCGCCGCGGCTTCCAACCCGGACCTGGCGAAGATAACCAGTGTAAGCGTGGCAAACGATTCGCGTGGGCAGGAGATCTGGGCGGGATGCGGCAGAAAGCTGTGTTCATGGCCCGATGGCGGCGCAGGCAGAGGCGCATACCAGGGCGCTGTGACCGCATGGGGCGAGACTGAAGGTATTCACGCCGATCACTGGCAGACCGTGCTTGTGGACCGCACTGGAACCGTTTGGGCGGCGGGCCAGAAGTACCTTGCGGTGCTTCCGCGCGGCGCGCAGCGGTTTGTGGATCGCAGCATCCCCGGCTCCGCACTGGAGAGCTTTTACGGCCACGCGGCCATCATAGAGGACCCGGAAGGGCGCATTCTGGCGCCCGCCGAAGGGGGCATCGCGCGTTGGGATGGGGCTGCATGGCGCCTGATTGGACGTGCCAATGGGCTGGAATACGACGGCTACATTCTCGGCATGGCCTTCGATGGGGCGGGCGATCTTTGGCTCGCCAGCCGTGGCGATGGGCTGTACCACTGGAACGGGTACCTGGATTGGGAAGGCTGGGGCCGCGAACAAGGGCTTCCCGCGCCGTCGGTGTGGGGAATCCTGCCCTCGACAGAGGCGGGCATTTTTGCCGCAACGGCGAAGGGCCCGGCGTGGATTGACGTGCACACCAAATCGGTCCGGCCCTTGTTCAGGCAGCCCCGCAGATCCTTCAGTTCGCAGACCGCGCTGGAACTGAATGGCGATGGAAGCCTGTTTGCCGTCACACTGGATGGGGGACTGTTCCGCGTCGATGCCAAAACCGGGCGCATGGAGCGGACGGGCGAAATGCCGGCAGTGGTCAACAGCGTCTTCCAGGATGCGGCCGGGCGCCGGTTCCTGACTACCCAGCAGGGCGCTTACAGGATGGATGCGCGAGACCCGCCGAGGTCTGCGCCGAAACGGATACTGGCCGTGGATGCGCTGTTGGGCGGCTCGCGCCGGATTGAGGCAGGCTGTTGGTCTGCCGACGGCACCGACTGGCTTCTGGCTGACAATCGCCTGCTGCGCTTCAGCGGCGGCGAGTGGTCCCGGCCGCCGATCGATGGCTTGGCGCATCTGAACGGTTCGCTGCTTGCAGTCTCCTGCGCTCCCGACGGGGCGCTCTGGGTGACCGGAGAACAAGCCGGCGTGTGGAAGCTGACAATGCAGCGCGGACGGCTCTCCGCAAACCAGTTGCAGCTTCCCGGCGACCTGCGCTCCCTTGCCTACCTGGCCATTCTGGTGGATCGCCGCGGCTGGGTCTGGCTGGGGTCCGATGCCGGGCTGGCGGTTACGAATGGGCAAAGCTGGCGGCATCTGACTCAGGAGAGCGGACTCATCTGGAACGATATAGACCAGGGCGTGCTTAAGGAGGGCCCCGACGGTTCGCTGTGGATCGGAACCAGCGGCGGCCTGGCGCATCTGTTGCATCCGGAGCACGTCTTTGCCCCGGTGCCGCTTGCCGTTGCGGTGACGGGGATCAAGCGGGGCCGTCATGCTTATGAAACCACGCAGCAGCTTACCTTGCCCTGGGCTGCCGCTCCGCTGCGATTCCATCTCTCTTCCACCACCATGCGCAACCGCAGCGAGCTGACTTTCCGCTATCGGATGGACGGACTGCAGCCGGACTGGGTTGACAGCCAGGACGGACTGGCCATCTTCTCTGCGCTGCCGCCGGGCAACTATGTCTTCGAGGCCGCGGTGCGCAACCCAAGCCTGCAGGCCACTTCGGCGCCGGTTCGCATCGCGGTGCAGGTTCTTGCGCCATGGTGGCGGACAAACTGGTTCTTCGGCTTGTGCCTGCTGGCGTTCGCACTGCTGCTGGCGGCAGCCGACCGGCTCCGCGTGCGGCATCTGCGGAAGAGGCGCATGGAACTGGAAGAACTGGTGCGGGAACGGACGGCGGAGGTCGAGGCGAGCCGGGAGAAGTTGCGCATCCAGGCTACCCATGACGGGCTTACCGGAATGCTCAATCGCGTGGCCGTTCTGCGCGCGCTGACGGCCGAGATGGACCGCTGCCGGCGCGAGGGACGATCCCTGGTGGTGGCCCTGGCGGACCTGGACTATTTCAAGCATGTCAACGATGCGCATGGGCACCTGGCCGGGGATGAGGCGCTGCGCTGGTTTGCCGGCGCGGTGGGCAGCGCCATCCGCGTCTACGACCATGCCGGCCGCTACGGCGGTGAGGAGTTTCTGCTGATTCTCACCGAGATTCCTCCCGAGGCAGCCGAACAGCGATTGGCCCGGCTACATGCGGCCATCTCCAACCTGACCATCCGCACCGGAGATTCCGGGTTCACGCTCAACTGCAGCATCGGCGCCACCCTCTTTGACCCAGGCGATGGAAAGGCAAGCGTTGAATTCTTGCTCTCCGTTGCCGATGAGGCGCTGTATGCGGCCAAAGCCGAGGGACGCAACCGCGTTGTGATCCGCCAGGCCGGTCACGCGGACGCTCACGATCCGAATCCGGCTGCGCAGCCGTTCCAGGCCAACTGAGCAGGCGGAATCGCTCTATCCGCCGCTGAAGGGATTCCCGTCCTGCGGTTTGAGCAGGGTCGGATCGGGTTGCGGCGCGGCTTCAGCAACCGGCTTTGTGTGGCCCGTTGCGGCTTCGCCGGCATGGAGCGAGAAGACGCGGTTGGGGTCGCCGGGCAGCAGGTGGTTCTCTTCCAGAGCCAGCCTGACGCGGCGGCGGAACTCCCGCACCGGGCCGAACTGCTTGGTGGCCAGGGTCTTGAAGACCACCGGGAAAACGATCTCGGAGCCTTTGATGGCATCCACGCCCAAAATCTGCGGATCGGCCACAAACAACTGGCGAAATTCATCGCTGTTGCGAATTTCCAGGGCGATGTTTTTCAACAGATCGAGCACCACGTCGGGATTGGCGGAGAAGTCCACGCTCACGTTGACGGTGGCTACCGAGTAGCCCACGCTGAGGTTGGCCACCGTGCCGATTTGCGAGTTGGGAATCACGTAGAGCGTGCCGTCGGCATCGCGCACCGTGGTTTTGCGCAGGGTCATGGACTCGACGGTGCCGGCCAACCCGGCCAGCCGCACCGTATCTCCCACGTTGAACTGGTCTTCAATAAGGATGAGGATGCCGTTCAGCATGTCCTTGACAATGTTTTGCGCGGCCAGGCCGATGGCGATTCCGGCAACTCCGGCCGAGGCCAGCAGCGGCGCCAGGTTCACGCCCAGGACATCGAGAAACTGCAGACCGGCGATCAGCCCGATGACGGCCAGCCCCGTGGTGCGGATGATTCCAGCCAGCGTTCTGACCTGAGCCAGGCGTGCTGGACTGGCCGCGCTCCGCTTGGCGGCGAGCGTCATGTGAGCCGTGATGGCGCGCAGTATCCGGTTGAGCAGAAAGGCGATAACTGCAATCACCAGCAGGTGCGGCAGCTTGATGCGGATAAACTCCTGGGCATCGACGACCCACTCGTCCAACACGCGGCCCAGGAAGCGGCCTTCGGCAAACCAGCCAGTTCGAGAAGCTAAGAAAAATGGGTGCATCCAAAACTCCTGTATCCAGACTAGAGCATTTGCGGAATGCACATGGACTTTTGAGGATCGTAACAGGTGGCTCGGGTCTACACCCATTCAGAAAATGCTATAGACTGTGCGCAGGAATTATGGGATGCCCGGCCACCTTGATTGCGGCGGCCGCAGGCGTCCGCGGCACCAATCAGGGCCAAGTGCGGGAGGTCATCCATGCGATCCCTGCGAGTACAGGCATGCAGCAAGCCGCGTCCCTTGCGGAGGACGCCGGTATGGGGCGGTATTGTGGCCGTTCTGGCCGCGCTTGTCCTTTTGCCCGCCATTGGCGCGGGGCTGCTGCCCGGCCAGTCTCAAGCTTCGCCGCAGCCTGCTCCCGCCAGCCCCGTGCCTGAAGCCAAAAACCAGGCGTCAGCCCTGACCCCGCCCGCCAGCCAGCCGGGCGCGGATCAAGCCGCAGCCGACCCAGGCCAGCAGATCGCGCAGGACGCCGCAAATCTGCTCAAGATGGCCAACGATCTGAAAACCGAGGTCTACAAGACCCGCAAGGATACGCTGTCGGTCGCCGTGATTCGCAAGGCTGGCCAGATTGAGCAACTGGCGCACACGCTGAGGACCAAGTAATGGCTGCCATGGAAAACGCCACAGTCAGAGCCGGAACGCCGGCAGCCAGCCGCGATTGCGCACGTGCGCCGCGCCGGTATTTCCCCTGGCGTGCGGCGTTGCGGGCCGGCCGCGCCTTGCACCCTGAACTCCTGCTGGCGCTGTTGCTGGCGTTGCCCTGCGACGGCAAGAATCCGCCGCCGTACGGTCAGCAGGGCGGAAAGATGCCGGTTCATCCGCCGTTTCCGCAACAATCGGCCGCGGATCAGGAGACCTCCATCGACAGCGCCAACGCATTGACGACAAGCAGGCGCTTGCATGCGTACTACATGGAACAGCAAAAATCCATGGTCAAGGACACCGACAAACTGCTGCAACTGGCTACGCAACTGAATGCCGAGGTGAGCGGCGAGCATACCGGGACGCTGACCGCGGACGAGCGCCACAAGGTTGCCGAGATTGAAAAGCTGGCGCACCGGGTGAAAGAGAAGATGAGCGAACCGGTGCCGGCCGGGTTGGGCGATCAGGAGCCGAGCCGCATCTTCGTACACTAGTATCCTGTCTCTAAAGTTCATCGAAAGATGCGTGAAAGAACAAACGCAGATTCTTCGCTCACCCCCCCCGAACTGAAAAGCGTTCGGGGCCCCGTTCACTCAGACTGACAGCCTCTGTTTTCTTGTGAATTTCAGAGACAGGACTCCAGGGCCTGCCGGGGCGTGTGCCGCATGATGGATTCGACCCTGTGATCCAAAGCACAGCGTTGGTACAATCAAGCTTGGGTTGAATCAAAAACAGCGTTTGGAGAGATATGGAAATGGACCTGGCAGTTTCCAAGGCTCGCAAGCCTGATACGGCTGCCGTTGCCGGTGGTCTGAGCCCTCAGCAGATGATCCAGATGTACCGGCTGATGGTTCTTTCCCGGCGCGTGGACGACCGGGAAATTCTGCTGAAGCGCCAGCAGAAAATCTTTTTCCAAATCTCCGGCGCCGGCCATGAAGCGCTGCAGGTGGGCGCCGGATTGGCCCTGCGTCCCGGCTACGACTGGGTTTTCCCCTACTATCGCGACCGCGCGCTGTGCCTGGCTCTGGGCGTCACGCCTGCCGAAATGATGCTGCAGGCCGTGGGCGCTGCCACCGATTTGGCCAGCGGCGGCCGCCAGATGCCCACCCACTGGAGCAGCCGCGCCCTCAACATTGTCAGCACCTCTTCCTCCACAACCACGCAACTGCTTCATGCCGTGGGCTGCGCCGAGGCCGGCCGCTACTTCAGCCGCCATCCCGAGGCAGCTAAAAAGGCCGACGGCGACTACCGCGCCTTTCACGACGTGAAATTTCACGGCGATGAAGTGGTCTTGACCTGCGTGGGCGAGGGTTCCACCTCCCAGGGCGAGTTCTGGGAGGCGCTGAACACCGCCTCAAACCAGAAGCTGCCGGTCGTCTTCTGCGTGGAAGACAACGGCTACGCCATCAGCACTCCGGTTGAGGTGAACACGCCGGGCGGCAACATCTCCCGCCTGGTGGCCAACTTCCCCAACTTCCACTTTGCCGAGGTGGACGGCACCGATCCGGAAGCCAGCCTGCTAGCCTTTCGGGCCGCGGTGGCGTACTGCCGCGCCGGCAACGGTCCGGCCTTTGTGCATGGCCACTGCACGCGGCCTTACTCGCACGCGCTCTCTGACGACGACAAGCATTACCGCTCCGCGGCCGAGCGCGAGGCCGAGGCCATGCGCGATCCGCTGGCCAAGATGCAGATGCGCCTGTTGCGCGAAGGAATTCTGACCGAGGACGAGATCAACGAGCTGGAGCACGCGCTGGAGCATGAAGCCGCCGCGGCCGGCGAGCTGGCCCTCAAGGCGCCCTTGCCCACCGTGGAAAGCATCACCCGGCACGTTTACTCCGAGGATCTGGACCCCACCAGTTCAGCGTTTGCCACAGAGCAGGTGGAAGCGCCCCACGACGGGCTGGGCCCGGCTGGCGGCGGCAAGGCCGGAGGCGCCAAGGGCACTGGACCCCGCACCATGGCCGACCTGATCAACGCCTGCCTGCACGACGAGATGCGCCGCGATCCGCGCATCGTGGTCTACGGCGAAGATGTGGCCGACGCCAGCCGCGTAAAGGTTCTGGACGAGGTGGAGGGCAAGGGCGGCGTCTTCAAGCTCACCGCCGGCCTGCAAACCGAATTCGGCTCCGACCGGGTGTTCAACTCGCCGCTGGCCGAGGCCAATATTGTGGGCCGCGCCATCGGTTACGCCGCCCGCGGCATGAAGCCGGTGGTTGAAATTCAGTTCTTCGACTACATCTGGCCGGCCATGCACCAGATTCGCAACGAGCTCTCACTCATGCGCTGGCGCAGCAACGGCGCGTGGGCATCGCCGGTCGTGATTCGCGTTCCTATCGGCGGCTACCTCAGCGGCGGGTCAATTTACCACTCCGGCTCCGGCGAAGGCATCTTTACGCACATTCCCGGCCTGCGCGTGGTCTTTCCCTCGAACGCCCTGGACGCCAACGGGCTGCTGCGCACCGCCATCCGCTGCGACGATCCGGTGCTGTTTCTGGAACACAAGCGCCTCTACCGCGAAACCTACGGCCGCGCGCCCTATCCCGGGCATGAGTTTGCCATCCCCTTCGGCAAGGCAAAAATTGTCCGCGCCGGGACCGATATCACGCTCATTACCTACGGAGCGCTGGTGCCGCGCGCCCTGCAGGCCGCGCAACGCGCCGAGCGCGAGCACGGCATCCAGGTGGAGGTTATTGACCTGCGCACCCTGAGCCCCTACGACTGGGAGACCATTGCCACCTCGGTGCGCAAGACCAGCCGCGTGATCATGGCCCACGAGGACATGATCAGCTGGGGCTACGGCGCTGAGATCGCGGCGCGCATTGCCGACGAGTTGTTCGACTCGCTCGACGCCCCGGTCCGCCGCGTCGGCGCAATGGACACCTTTGTCGCCTACCAGCCAATCCTGGAAGACGCGATTCTGCCGCAGCCGGAAAAGATTCTGAAGGCAATTGTGGACCTGAAAAAGTTCTAGGGATTCTGCAGCAGGGCTTCCACGGCCTCGGCCAGGGAAGGGAAGCGCAGATCGGCCAGTGCGCGCGCCTCTTCCGCGCTGGGGCTGCGGTGCTCCTCGGCGCCTGCGATGAAGACCGTCAACATGCCCAGGCGGCGGCCGAACTCGATGTCGGCGAGCGCGTCGCCAAGCATGGCGCTGCCGGCGGCCGTGATTTGCGGAAACTCCGCCACCGCCTGCTCAAACAGCCCGGGCAGCGGCTTGCGGCAGTTGCATTGCCCCTTGCCGTGCGGGCAAAAGTAGAATCCGTCCACGCGGGCGCCGAACCCCCCTAAATACTTCTGGAAGGCCGTGTGGATGGCGCGCACATCGGCGGCTGTGTAGAGTCCCAGGGCAATGCCGCGCTGGTTTGAGACCACCACCACCCGCATGCCTGCCCGATTCAGCTTGCCGATTGCCTCTGCCACGCCGGGCAGCGGATGAAAATCCGCCACGGTGCGGACGTAGCTGCCTTCCGGCATCTTTTCGTTCAAAACCCCATCGCGATCCAGGAAGATGGTGCTCAAGGCGCGCGGGGTGTCTTTCGGTGCGGAGTGGGTCACGCCGTAATGATAGCAATCGGGCGGGCCGGCTCAGGCAAGGCAGACCCGGATACAATACGGGGATGGAGTTTTACCCCCACGCCGGTCCTCTCTCTGGCACCTGTATCAGCGGAACCTCCGTATGCAAGGCGGGCCAACCGGCATGAAGAACTTCCTGCGCCTGATCCGCTTCGGCCTTCCATTCTGGTTCCAGTGGTTCCCTGGAGTTCTGCTTCTGGCCATGGTCGGGGTGCTTGAGACCTTTCGCATCCTGCTGCTGCAGCCCATCTTCGACCAGGTTCTCAGGCCCGATGCGCCGGAAGGCCCCATCCTTCTGGGCCTGGCCAACAGCCGGTGGCACTTTGATCTGCGAAGCCTGATTCCGCATTTCCTGCACATGCACAATGCCTGGGTCGTAGTTGCTTTTGCCCTGGTCTGCGCCACCCTGGTGAAAGGCCTTTGCGATTACCTGGGCACCTACCTGGTGAACTACGCCGGCTTCGGCATGATTACCGACCTGCGGAACCACCTCTACGAAGCCACACTGCGCCGCTCCTCGAGTTTTTTCCATAAGCACGCCACGGGCACCATTCTTTCCACGCTCATCAACGACGTGGACAAGGTGCAAACCGCGGTCAGCTCCGTCATCGGCGAGTTTCTGCAGCAGTTCTTCACCTTCGTCGTCGGAATGGTCTTCGTCATCCGCCTGGGCGGGCAGCTCAGTTGGGCGCTGCTCCTGTTTATTCCCGTCGTGGTTACTTCGTCGCGCAAGATTGGCAGGGAAGTGCGCACCCGCACCCGCTCGGGCCAGGACAAGCTGGCCGAAATCCAGAACATCCTGCATGAAACCGTCACCGGCAACCGCATCGTAAAGGCCTTCAGCACCGAACTGTGGGAGATTCTGCGCTTCAAGGAGGCGGCCAGGCGGCTATTCCGCGCCAACCTGCGCAGCGTGCGCATTCAGTCCATCAGTTCGCCTTTAATGGACACCATCGGCGCGGTCGCCATTGCCATGTTCCTGTGGATTGGACGCAACGAGATCCTGCGCGGGCAAATGACCATGGGGCTGTTTGGCGCATTCATCATCCTGCTCTTCAAGCTCTACGATCCGGTGCGCAAGTTCGCGTATTTTTACAACAGCTTTCAGCAGGCCATGGGCGCGTCGTCGTCCATCTTTGTGTTTTTCGATACCGAGGACGACGTGAAGGAGCGGCCGCGCGCGCACACGCTCAAGGGATTCAAGCAGGCCGTGCAGTTTGAGGATGTGGGCTTTTCCTATTCGACCGAAGAGGGCGAACACCAGATACTGCACAATATCGATCTTGAAGTGCGCGCCGGCGAGGTGCTGGCGCTGGTGGGCCCCAGCGGCGCCGGCAAGTCCACCTTGGCCAACCTCATTCCGCGTTTCTTCGACGTCACTTCCGGCCGCATTCTCATCGACGGCCACGACCTGCGGGATTTGACGCTGGGCTCGCTGCGCCGCCAGGTTGCGCAGGTGACGCAGGAGACCATTCTGTTCAACGACACGGTGCGCAACAACATTGCCTACGGCCAGCCCGATGTGCCCTTGAAACTGGTGAAGCAGGCCGCCCAGAACGCGCTGGCTCACGACTTCATCATGAACATGCCGCAGGGTTACGGCACGGTAATCGGCGAAAAAGGCTTCCGGCTCTCCGGCGGCGAGCGCCAGCGCATGGCCATTGCCCGCGCCATCCTCAAAGACGCGCCGATTCTGATTCTCGACGAGGCCACGTCGGCCCTGGATGCGGAGAGCGAGTCGTTGGTGCAGGCCGCGCTGGGCAACCTGATGCAGGGCCGCACTGTGCTGGTCATTGCCCACCGCTTGTCCACCATTCGCCGCGCCAACAGGATCGCGGTGCTTGAGGACGGCCGCATCACCGCCATCGGCTCGCACGAAGAGTTGCTGACAACCTCGCCGACGTATCAGCGGCTCTACCAACTGCAATTCATGGACATGCCCGAGACCCCGGTGACAGACGGAACGCCGGTGATCCTTGCCGGGGCACAGGAGTAGCAAGACATGCCGATTTATTCAATGACCGGGTTTGCGCGCGTACAGGTTCGCGCCCACGATCAGCTCAGTTACACGCTCAGCGTCAAGAGCGTCAATCACCGCTTTCTGGATGTGCAGTTGCGGCTGCCTTCGGGCCTGGACGCGCTGGAGATGGAGTTGCGCAAGGCACTCAAGGACAACCTGGTCCGCGGCCATGTGGACCTGACGCTCTCTCTGGATCGGACTTCGCAGCAGAAGGCCGGTTACAACCGCGAACTGGTGGCTGGCTACCTGGCCGCTTTTTCCGCGGCGCGCGAGGACTACGGACTGGGCGGCCAGCCGGACCTGAACGCGGTTTTGCGCCTGCCCGGCGCGTTGCACAGCGACGATCGCGGCGACGAGGACCTGACCACCCTGGCAGAGAGCGTGCGGCAGCAGATGACGCCGCTGCTTGAAGAGCTGAAGACCATGCGCGCGCGCGAGGGCGAGGCGCTGGAGGCCATTCTGAACGCCACGCTGGACCGGCTGGCGGTCTCAGTGGAGGGCGTTGCCGTGCTGCGGCCCGAGATTGAACAGCGCTACCAGGAGCGGCTCACCGAGCGCCTTACCGCCGCCACCGGGGCCGACTTCAACCGTCAGCGCCTGCTGGAAGAAGTGGCAGTCATCGTCGAGCGCAGCGACGTTGCCGAGGAACTGGAGCGCATGAACACCCACATCGGCCACTTCCGCGAGTTGCTTGCGGGCGGCGGCGAAGTGGGCAAGAAGCTGGATTTTCTGCTGCAGGAGATGAACCGCGAGGCCAACACGCTGCTGTCAAAGACCGGTGGCGTCGGCGGCAAGGGAACCCGCATCACCGAACTGGGCCTGGCCATGAAGGCAGAGATCGAAAAAGCCCGCGAACAGATTCAGAACGTGGAATAGAATCACCGGAAGCACGATTGGCGTCCCCTATCTTTCAGCGAATTGCGCGGAAATGAAGGGATGCCGGGATTCAGGGCCTTTACGCAAGGCAACGAGGACAAGCAAACGTGGCAGGAATTCTCTTTATCATTTCGGCGCCTTCCGGTTCGGGCAAAAGCACGCTGGTGAGCGAGTTGCGCAAGCAGGTGAGCGGCGTGGAGTTTGCCGTCTCCTGGACCACGCGCGCTCCCCGCGGCTCAGAGGAGCACGGGCGCGAGTACTACTTCACCTCGCGTGAGGAGTTTCAGCGCATGATCGACGCCGGCGTCTTTCTGGAGCACGCCGAGGTCTTCGGCAATTTTTACGGCACCGCCCGCCAGTCTCTGGAAGAGGCGCGAACCCTGGGGTACGACCTGCTTTTGGACATCGACGTACAGGGAGCGGCGCAGGTGCGCGCCAAAACACCCGAGGCGGTGAGCATTTTTATCATGCCTCCCAACCCCAAAGTTCTGCGCACCCGGCTGCGCAACCGCAGCCGCGCCGAGGGGGTGGTTGTTGAGGAAGAAGTGTACCGGCGGCTGAGCGAGGCCAGCAAGGAGATTGAGAATTATCGCGAGTACGGTTATATTCTGGTCAACGACATTCTGGACCGGGCGGTAGCTCAACTGGAGGCCATAGTTCTGGCCGAGCGCTTTTACCGCAATGGCGAAACCATTGCCTACCGTTCGCGCCGGGTGTTGGAAGTTGCCGCTGCCTGCCTCCAGTTCAACTCGCAGGAACGGCTCAAACCGGTGCTGGAGGCTTTTGGCATTAACGGTTCGGCCGGCCAGCAGCAACTTAAATTCGAGGAGGACTCCGATGACGATTGAGACCAGTTTCGATTCCAACTACCGCAAGGTTTTGGTTGCTGCCCGCCGCGCTCGCCAGATTCAGAGCGGCGCGCATGCCCTGGTCAACACGCAGTCCACCAAGGCCTGCCGGATCGCCCAGGATGAGATCGACGCCGGGAAGATTTCCTACGTGAAGACCGAACTGCCGGTGGTGAAGCCGCTGATCGAAGGGCCGGCCGTTCCCATCATGCTGAGCTAGGACTTCAATACAGGAAAACGGCTACAATCGTTGCATGAGAGTAACGGTGGGCGTTTCCGGCGGAATTGCCGCGTACAAGGCGGCCGAATTGGTGCGCGCCCTGCAGCGCCAGGCCCTTGAAGTCCACGTGGTCATGACCGAGGCCGCGGGCAAGTTCGTCCAGCCTCTTACCTTTGCCGCTCTTACCGGCCACAAGGTGATTACCAGCCTCTGGGACGACTGGGGCGCGGGCTCCAGCGAAGCCGCAAGCCAGCAAAACGGCATTGAGCACATCGGCGAAGCGCAATGGGCCGATGCGCTGGTTGTGGCCCCGGCCACGGCCAACATTCTGGCCAAATTCGCCCACGGCATTGCCGACGATTTTCTTACCACCATGTACCTTGCCACCCCGGCCCCGGTGCTGGTGGCTCCCGCCATGAACGTGAACATGTGGGAGCATCCGGCCACCCAGGCCAATCTTGAAATTCTGCGCCAGCGCGGCGTCCGCGTGGTGGAACCGGGCACCGGCGAGCTGGCCTGCGGCATGGTGGGCGCCGGGCGCATGGCCGAGCCCGAAGCCATTGCCGACATGGTGCTCAACGCATTGGGCCGCTGTCACGACCTGGCCGGCGAAGTAGTGCTGGTGACCGCCGGAGGCACGCGCGAGGCGCTGGACCCGGTGCGCTACCTGGGCAACCGATCCAGCGGCAAGATGGGCTACGCCCTGGCCGAGGCCGCACACAGCCGCGGAGCCCGTGTCATTCTTATCAGCGGTCCCGCCACGCTGCATCCGCCGCCGAACTGCGAGCTGATCAGGATCACCACCGCCGAGCAGATGCGCAAGGCCGTCCTGGAGCGCATGAACGAGGCAACGATGGTCATCAAGGCCGCCGCAGTGGCCGATTACCGCCCCGTCAACGTCTCCGAGCAGAAGCTGAAGCGCTCTGGCCCGCTGACCCTGGAGCTTGCGCCTACGGACGACATTCTGGCCGAGGTAGTGCGCCGGCGGCGTCCCGGGCAGTTGATCGTCGGCTTTGCCGCCGAGACGCAGAACCCGGTGGAAAACGGCCGCGCCAAACTGCTGCGCAAGGGCGTGGACGCCATTGTGGCCAACAGTGTCGCCGCCGACGGCGTGGGCATCGATGCGGACGTAAACGCGGCCACCTTCCTGACCCTCACCACCTCCATCGAATTGCCGGAGATGCACAAGCGCAAGCTGGCCGATCGCATTCTGGGCGAGATTCTCACCCTGCGCCGCCCCCGTTCGATGGTCGTGGAGATGGGCGAGCATGAAGACCAGAAAACCAGGCAGGATCACGTTCTGAAAGAAACGGTTGCGCCCGCTGCCCGCCGGCAACTGATCGTGGAGTAGCATCAGGACGTTGGGAATTGAAACCCGTCACCGTGGCCTGACGCTATGGGCCTATAGCATTTATTTGTGGAGTAAGGAAATTGGCGCGTCCGCTCGACCCATCAATTCGCGAAGCACTTGTGGAGCGCGTCCGCTTCTATCGCGACCTGGGCCTCACGGAGTTTTACCGCCGCCCGGTCGATCCCGCCCTGCTGACTCTTGAACCCGATGCGCCTGAAACCCGGGACGCCGCAACCCTGCGCCCGCCATTGGAAGAAACGGCGAGAGGCCACGAAGCTCAACCCCAGACCGCAGCCGGGGAAACGGTCCCGCACGATACCGATCCATACCAGGAGGACCACGCCATCGCTCCCCGCAAGCCTATCTCTGCCGCACCCGCCATTGGCGCCGCCGTTCCCGCGGCAGACCGCGCCGCCGCGCTGCAACTGATCCGCGACGACCTGGGCGACTGCACCCGCTGCGCGCTGCATACAGGCCGCAACAAGCTGGTCTTTGCCGACGGCTCGCCCACGGCCCGCCTGATGTTTGTGGGCGAGGGGCCGGGCGCCGACGAGGACGCGCAGGGCCTGCCTTTTGTGGGCAAGGCCGGGCAACTGCTGAACAACATGATCGCGGCCATGGGACTGAAGCGCGAAGAGGTCTACATTGCCAACGTGGTAAAGTGCCGTCCGCCGGCCAACCGGGCGCCGGAGCCGGAAGAGGCCAATACGTGCACACCGTTTTTGTTCCGGCAGATCGACGTGGTGCGGCCGCAGGTGCTGGTGGCGCTGGGCGCGACGGCGGCGACGTATCTGCTGGGTCAGCGGCAGCCGCTGGCCGGGCTCAGAGGGCGAGTTCATGCCTACCGCGGCACGCAGCTTATCGTCACCTATCATCCGGCGTACCTGCTGCGCGATCCGCGTCAGAAGAAAGAAGCCTGGGCCGATCTGCAGATTGCGATGAAGGAACTGGGACTGAAACCGCCGGGCAAAGCATGAATCCGGCGCCTAGATTGCGCCGATTCGACATGGAATCAGGCTGCGCGAACTCTTTCTACGGCCAGGCGCAGGCCCATGGCTTTGAGGATGGCGCTCAGGCTGCGGAGTTCAGGGTTTCCTTGCTTGGATAAAGTCCGGTAGAGCTGGGTGGGATTCAGGTGGGCCTTTTCCGCCACATCCTGCACGCCGCCAAAGGCTTTGGTCATCTGGCGCAGGACAATGAGCAACTCGCCCTGCTCACCGTCTTCGAGGATGCTGTTCAGCAGATCAACTGCGTAGGCAGGATCTTGCTTCAGCAGCTCGACCATGGCTTCGTCGTGGGTTCTGTCCTTCATCGCTACAGCCTCCCTTGCCAGTCCAACCAGTATTTACAGGCTCGGTCTATATCCGCATCCTGGGTTTGCTTATCGCCGCCGCAAAGCAGAAGAACCACTTGAGTTCTGGCGATGGCGTAATAAATGCGATAGCCTTGCCCGACGTCGATGCGAAGCTCCCAGACTCCATCCCTGCAAAACCGGTGGTCGCCAAAGTTGCCTAGCTCAACCCGGTTGATTCTACGATCGACAGCGATCCTTGCCTGGTTGTCGCGAAGTTGCATGCGCCATTCCATGTACACGTCTCGATCATTCTGCGTAATGAAATGGCGAATCTCGTACACTTGTCTTATTCTCGTTTATAAACGAATAATAATCAACAGGAAACTCCGTGCGCCCGCCTTACTTCCACTCCCGCCAGAGCGCCACGCCGCCCAGCAGTCCGGTGGTATTCGGCACGACTTTGACGTTCCTGGGGAGGATGAAGGTGATCTTTTTGGTGTTGCCGCCGCCCAGGTAGAGATGGTCCCAGTTGAACAGCTTCTGGGTTTCAAGAATGGCTTGCAGCAGAAACTTGTTCCAGGCCTTTTTGCCGAACTTGTCCAGGCCGCGGCGGCCCAGGTAGTCCTCGTAGGTCTTGGTCTTCCAGGGATGGTGTCCGAGTTCGAGTCCGGGCACCAGGCGGCCTTCGGTGAACAGCGCAGCGCCCAGTCCGGTGCCCAGCGTGAGCGTCAACTCCACGCCGTCGCCCTGAATGGCTCCGTAGCCCTGCACATCGGCGTCGTTGCCCACGCGCACCGGCTTCTTCCAGCGCTTTTCCAGCTCGGCCTGCAAGGGAAACGCCTTGGCCCACAAGGGATGCAGGTTGACGGCAAGGTAGATGCAGCCATGCTTGACCACGCCGGGAAAGCCGACCGAGACGCGGTCGAAGGCGGGCATCATTTTGCGCAACTGATCAAGACTTTTAAGTACAGCCTTGGGCGTGGGCACGGCCGGGGTGGCCACGCGCTGGCGCTCGCTGACCGGCTTGCCGGTCGCGTCCAGCAGCATGGCCTTCAGCCCTGACCCGCCGATGTCGATGGTCAGGGTGAAGGGGCGGACGGGTTTGGACACGGCACGCGGCTTGACGATGCGGGCGGACTTTTTGGTCGAAACGGCTTTGGGTGTCATCAACAATGAATTTTACTGCGCCCGGCCCGGTTTGCAATCGGCGAAAACGCGGAAGTTATTGGCCGCCTGCCGCCGCGGGCTGAAATTCCTGGTTCATCCAGATCTTGATTGCGTCCATGTTCTGCGGACGGCCGAGGAAATCCTTGACCAGTTGCGCGACCGGCTTGCTGGCTCCCGGCTCCAGAACCGCGCGCCGGTAGCGCATGGCCGTCGGCCCGTCCAGCAGGTTCTTCTTGTCGAACTGCGAGAAGAAGTCGATGGCAATCACCTTGTCGAGCACGTAGGTGTAGTAGTTCGAGGCATAGCTGGTCAGGTGGCCGAACGAGGTGTAAAAGCGATCTCCCTCGACCGGCGTGAACTGGCTGAACCGCTTGATGTCGGCCTGCAGCAGGGCATCGAAGTCGATGTCCGCGGGCGCCTGGTCGTGCACCTGGAGCGAGTAGGAGGTGGCTAACAACTGGCCCTGCAGCCAGCGTCCGCGGCCGTAGGCGCTGGCCGCGTTCATTTTGGCAATCGTGCCGGCGGGAAGGACTTCGCCGGTCTGGTAGTGCCTGCCGAACGACTGCAAAATCGCCGAGTCGTGGAACATCTCCTCCAGCATCTGCGAAGGGGACTCGATAAAGTCGCCCTCGACGTTGAAGCCGCCCTCGCCGGACCACGGGCCTTGGCTGCCGAGGATGTGGTGCATCAGGTGGCCGAACTCGTGGAAGAAGGTCACCACTTCGCTGTACTGCATCAGGCCGGGATCGCCGGCCGTGCCGCCGGAGAAGTTGCAGACCAGTATGCCCTCGGGCTTTTGCCTGGAGCCGATGCCGGGAACAATGGGCGCGCTGGAAAACCACTTGTCCTTGCCCTCGCGGGGATGCATGTCCAGGTAAATGCGGCCGAGGAGTTTGCCTTTGGTGGCCGGGGCCTCGTCGTACACATCGAACACGTCCACGGAGCGGTCCCACACGGCCGCGCCTGTGACCGGCTTGAAGGAGACATGGAACAGCCGCGCCGCGGTCTTGAGAATGCCCGCTTGCACCTGGGCGTACGGGAAGTAAGGGCGCACGCTCTGCGTGTCGAAATCGAACTGCGCGCGCCGGTACTGCTCGCCCCAGTAGCCCGCGTCGGCCTGGCTGATGCCGGTCAGGTCCGGCTGCCGGCCCTGCGCAAAGGCCAGCAACTGCTCGTACTCGTGGCGGGCCGCGGGGCGGGAGACCTGGTCCACTTCATCGATCAGGCGCTTGACGTTGGCCGCCGAGCCGATCATCTGGTCGGCCGTGGCCAGGTCCGCATAGTGGGCGTAGCCCAGCGTGGAGGCCAGATCCTGGCGCGCCGTCAGCAGATCCCTGAGAACCTGGACGTTCTTCGGATAAGCGCGGATGTTGTAGGTGATAAACATGCTGCGCCGCAACTCCGGGCTGCTGGCGAAGGTCAGCACCGGCTGCACATCGGGCTCGTCGGTGGTCAGCGTGTAGGTTCCGTCAGCGGCCGGCTTGTGCCGCGCAATGTAGTCGGCGGGCAGCCCGTCCAGCTGCGCCCGCGTGGCCTTGACGGTGAGCGTTCCGTCGGCGATGTTGCGGCCAAACGTCAAAGTCAGGTCGGTGATCTTGTCCTGCAGGCCGCGAATCTTCTTGCGTGTGGCCTCATCCTTGTCCACGCCGGCCAGCCGGTACTCCAGCAGCGTGCGCTCAAGGTATTGGCGGGCGGCCGGGTCGGCTGTGGGCAGGGGAATCGCCGACAGGGCGCGGTAAACCTCAAGGTTCAGGCTCAGGTCAGTGGTGGCGGAAGAAACCTTCGCCGCCAGGGCCTGGCCCTTGTCGCGCATGGGCGCCGCATCGGCCAGCGAGTAGATCAGGTACGCGTTGTTGCCGGCCAGGGCAAGTTGATTCTGCGCATCGTCGAAGGGGCGCAGCGTGTTCTTGAGCGTCCTGGGCCCCTGCACAGCAACCAGCCTGGCCACGTCGGCCTTTTCCTCGTCGAGGCGCGCGTTGACCCAGGCTTCCAGCGCCGCCGGATCGGTCCCTTGCACCCAGGCATGAAGCGGGTCGGCGGCAGGCTGCTGGGCCGGCGCAGGAACGGCAGCGGCGGCAAGCGCTGCCAGGAACACGGTGAGAATCGCAGTGAATCTCCGGTCAGGGTTCATGTTGCGATATTCTATTTCATTTCATTTCATCGCAAGTTGGGAAAGTGCAAGTTTCAGGGGATTTTGCAGGCGGCGATCCACGAGCCGAACTTGCAGGTATGTCTGCTGACGCGCTTGCCGGAACCAGTTTAAAGGCCATCCCATTACACTGGGAGTTGCCTCCCATGCCCGTCTGCTGCGAAATCGCGTTGCCCGTGCCGCTGGACCGCACCTTTACCTACGCGGTGCGCGCGGGTCAGCTTCCGCTGCGCGGGGCGCGGGTGATTGCACCCTTCCGCAACGAAAAGCTCATCGGCGTGGTGACCGCGCTGGACGTGAAAGCGCCGGCGGATTTTGAGGTCCGCTACCTTGAAGCCGTTCTGGACGATGAACCGCTGCTGAACGAGCAACTGCTGAGCCTGGCCGAGTGGATGGCGCAGTATTACCTGGCCCCCCTGGGCGAGGTTCTGCGCGGCATGTTGCCGCTGATGGCCGAGGTGCGGCGCACCGTCTACTACCGCATCACCGACCTGGGGCGCGATGTGCTGGCCAACAGCGTGGAGCGGGATGCGGCAGACTCCCGGATTCTGAAGTCCGGCCTGGGGGCATCCGGGATGAAACGGCGGGGCAAGGTTTCCAAAGAAGACCTGGATCTGGAGCAGCGCGTTCTGTCCCGCCTGGCTTCCGGCGAGCCGGTGAAAGTGTCCACGCTGCGAACGGCGACCGCAGCCACGCTGCCGGTTCTGGCCGGGCTGCTGCGCAGGAAGTGGATTGCCCGCGAGACCGCGGCGGCGGAGCGCGACGCGCGGCGCATGGAGCGCTTTGCGGTGCTTGTTCCCGAGGCGCGCCTGCCCAATCTCACCCAGAAGCAACAGGCGATTCTGGCCGAACTGGCGGCCTGCGCCGGGGAACTGCCGCTGGCCGAGCTGCGCAAGCGCGATTTGCCCAGCTCGACGCTGCAAACCCTGGTGCGCCGCGGCCTGGTGCGCATCGACGAGCGGCCCGCCGTCTTCCACCTGGGCGGCCTGCTGCCCGCAGCGGAGCCGTTTCGGCTGAACGAGCCGCAGACTGAGGCCCTGGCCAGCGTGGCCGCGGCCCTGGGGGGATTCAAGCCATTTTTGCTGCACGGGGTGACGGGGTCGGGAAAGACGGCCGTCTATCTGGCTGCCATGCAGCAAGCGCTGGACCGCGGGCTGTCGTCGATTCTGCTGGTTCCAGAGATTGGCCTGACGCCGCAGACGGCCGGGCTGCTGGACCAGGCTTTCGGACAGAAAGTGGCGCTGCTGCACTCCGCGCTGACGCCGGAGGAGCGCAGCGAGCAGTGGCGGCGCATCCGCCGCGGCGAGGCGCCGATTGTGGTGGGCACGCGCTCGGCCATCTTTGCGCCCGCGCCCAACCTGGGCTTGATCCTGGTGGACGAGGAGCACGACCAGAGCTACAAGCAGGAGGAGACGCCCCGCTACAACGCCCGCGACGTGGCCGTGATGCGCGCCAAGCTGGCCGGGGCGGTGGTGGTGATGGGCTCCGCCACGCCGTCGCTGGAGAGCTGGCAGAACTCGGCGCTGGGCAAGTACACGCGCATTGAAATCCGCGACCGCGTGATGAACCGCCCGCTGCCGGAGGTGGAACTGATCGACATGCGCCGCGAGTTTCAGGAGACGGGCCAGGACCAGCTCTTTTCCCGGGCCCTGGTGGAGCAGACGCGCGAGGCTCTGGACCGCGGCGAGCAGGCGCTGATTTTGCTGAACCGGCGCGGGTATTCGTTTGCCGTGATCTGCCGCGCCTGCGGAGAAAAGCTGGAGTGCGAGAACTGCGCCATCTCCCTGACGCACCACAAGCCGCCGGCTGAAGACGCCGACCAGGCGCGCGCCGGGCAGCGGCTGGAGTGCCACTACTGCGGATTCCGCCGCACCGTCCCCGCGCGCTGCCCCAAGTGCGACAGCGAGCATCTTTACTATCTTGGCGCCGGTTCGCAGCAAGGGGAAGAACGGCTGGCGGAGATTTTCCCCGGCGCGCGCATCGGGCGCATGGACCGCGACACGGTGCGCGGCCGCTACGACCTGGAACGTCTGCTGGCGCGGCTGCACTCGGGCGAAATCAACCTGCTGGTGGGCACGCAGATGATTGCCAAGGGGCACGACATTCACGGCATCACGCTGGTGGGCGTGGTGGGCTGCGACCACGCGCTGTCCATGCCCGACTTTCGCGCCGCCGAGCGCGTCTTCCAGCTGATGACGCAGGTTTCAGGCCGCGCCGGACGCGGCGATGCGCCGGGCCGCGTGGTGGTGCAGACTTACTATCCCGACCACTACGCCATTGTGGCCGCCAGCACCCACGACTTTGTCAGTTTTGCCGAGCGCGAGCTGAAGTTCCGCCGCTGGATGCACTACCCGCCCTTCGGCGTGCTGGCCAACGTGCTGATCCAGTCGGCCAAGCTGGAAGAAGCCGTGGCCTGGTCGGGCGAAGTGGGCAAATGGTTTCAGCAGGCCGCGCCGGAGGGCGTGCGCGTGCTGGGCCCCTGCACCGCGCCCATCGCCCGCATCAAGGGCACGTACCGCTTCCACCTGATTTTGAAGGCATCGTCGCGCAAGGCGTTGAACGCGGCCTTGCGGGCCATGCTTGTGCACGCGGAAGAGGCGGGCGTTCCCCGGCGGAATTTGATTGTGGATGTGGATGCGCTGCGGCTGATGTGAGGCGGGGCGGAGTTGGCAAGTCGGCGAGTCAGCGGGGGCATCCGCTCCCGGTTCGCAGTTGGCGTCAATCGTCTTCAAAGAGTTCTTCGTGGGTTCCAGTCCGCTCCAGGTGAACCTTCCCGGCGGTTGCGGAGTAGATCAACACCCAATCCGGTTCGACGTGAGCGTCTCTGTATCCGGCCCAATTGAGTTTCAGCGGATGGTCTTTGTACTTTGCCGGCAAGGGTTGCTCTGCGAGCAGAAGCTCGATCAGCGATTTCAGCTTTTCAAGGTCTTTGCCCCTCTTCTGAAGCCGCTTCACGTCACGCTGAAACTGGCTTGAATAGCTTGGGGCGCGCATCAGATGCCCAGCTTATTGAAGAGATCGGCGGCATCCCGCGCCTGATGAACCTCTACGCCCCTGGCGGTCTTGCGCATGGTCTCTCGCGTGAGCTTGTTGGGCTTCAGATCGAACGGCAAGGCGTTCTCGTTCGCGACTCTGGTCAGGACGATGCGCATGACGTCGGAGACGGTGAGCCCCATCCCTTCAAGAACGGTGGTCGCCTTCTCTTTCACATCGACGTTGATTCGGGAGCGGACAACGGCATTTGCAGCCATGCGGATATTGTAGCCCAATTGAGCCACAGTATCCGCGCAAATTCCGGCGGGTTCATGTTTTTCAAAAGCCGGGAAGCAGCCAATCCCAAGTCTAGTTCGGCGCGGTGCTGAACGGATCGGAGTGCAGGAAGTGCATGAGCGAGCTGTCGTAAAAGGGCGTGGGCGTGAAGGAGAGCAGGAAGATGGCGATGCCGAGGATGCCCAGGATCATGCGGCCGCGGTGCAGCCCGGTCTGTACTGGAACCCTGGGGTGGCGCATGGCCGGAATCATGAGGAAGATGCCCCAAAGCATCCAGCCGACCCAGAAGACCGCCCCCATGATGAACAGCAGGATGGGCAGGAAATTGGTAAAGGCGCGATGCACGCGCGGCGAGAGCGCATAGACCAGGTGCCCGCCGTCCAGTTGTCCGCCGGGGATCAGGTTCAGCGAGGTGATGAAAAGGCCAATCCACCCCGCCACCAGAACCGGGTGAGGGGCAATCTGCTCAAAGGAAGGAATGGTCGGGTCCCACTGCACCAGCAGCGCGTGCAGCAGGCGGATGGTCAGGGGTTCTCCGCCAAAGCGGACAATGGCGGCCGGGGCGTTGGCCGCGGAGTGAACGCTGAGCGCAAAGCCCACCGCAACGGCCGCCACCGAGGCCACATATCCGGCCAGCGGGCCGTATACCCCCACATCCATCAGGGCATCGCGGCTGGGAATGCGGGTACGGATTTGAATCACGGCGCCGGCGGTGCCGCTGAGCGTGGGAGCGGGCAGCACCCAGGGCAGCGTGGCGCGAATGCCGTGCCAGCGGCACGCAAAATAATGGCCGAACTCGTGAACGAGCAGGATGCCCAGCAGCGAAAAGGAAAAGGCCCAGCCGGTGACGAACAGGTCGGGATGGTCTGAAAGCCAACTCCAGGGCCAGAGGTCGCTGTCGCGCACCACCGGAGGCATGCCCTCGATGAAGTTCTGCATGAACCGCGCGCCGTTGGCAGTCGTGGTGACCACGCTGGCGCCGAGCAGCAGCAGTGGCAGGCCATACTCCCTGAAAGTTGAGCGCACTTGGTTCCTCAAAGTTCTCAGAGCGGCTGCAGATTGCCGGACCCGTCTCCGGAAGTGAAAGCCCGGAAAGCTAGTGCTTTACCAGCCGCCGGTGTCTGCGGCGCGGAGGTTGAATTGCGAGCGCCTGCCTTGCATTCAACTGCTGGGCGTGCCCGCGTCCAGCGAGTGCAGTTCCTTGCCCGGCTTGAAACGGACTGCCTTGCCGGGCGTGATGCTGACCTCAGTGCCGGTGCGGGGGTTGCGGCCGATGCCGGTTTTGCGGGCGCGGACGCTGAAAACGCCAAATCCGCGCAGTTCGATGCGCTCACCGGCGGTCAGAGCCTGTTTCAGGCCCTCGAAGACCGTATCCACCGCCGCTTCTGCCTTGCTGCGGGGCAGGCCGGTGCGCTCGATCACATGATGGACGATGTCCTGCTTAATCAATGGGGAACCTCTCTGGCGCAATTGGATTCAATCTACAACGTCCTACGCTGGTGATATTACAGGTTTTGTTGCGATTGTGGAACACTGGAATCGGCAAAGACAGGATTTTTCCACTGAGGAAATCCCGTCTCGCCGCTCTCCGGCGGCACTTTTCCTGCCGTCCGGCAGGCCGTGCAAACGATTTTCATTGTCAATCCCCTGGAGCTTTCGTAAGATAAAAGTTCAAGATCAAGACGATTTCAGCCGGTTTTTTATCTGCACACGAAATATGACCGTGTAGATAAGATTCATGTCGGCATAAAGCGGCCGTTGGATCAGAAACAGGCCGTGAACCTTGACATGATCGGGCCCTTCAGAGTCCAGCAAGACAGCGGGAGAAGAATGTCCTCGATGCACAGTAAGGAACCCATTCATATCGGCGTAGTCTCAGACGAGCCCATTCGGCTTGAGGGGTTGTCCAGCATTTTTGAGCACCCTGCCCAGGCCGGCAGGCCCTCCCTGCTGCCTGTCACCGGAAGCCTGGACGAACTGCTCTCCCGCTCTTCGCTGGAATACCTGGTTCTGGATTTGCATTCTTCCTCCTGCGGGCTGGATACGCTGGATGCCATTCGCCGCACCCGTCCCGCTCTCCGGTTGATCGTCATCGGCCCGCAGGACGACGACGAACTGGTGCTGGATGCGATCATCGCCGGCGCCAGAGCCTACCTGGATCTGACCGCCGATCCGGAAACGATCAGGATGGCCATTGAGGTGGTCACTGGAGGCTCCATCTGGGCTCCGCGCCGCCTGCTCTCCAAACTCATCGACCGCCTGCTCAGGCCAACCGACGCCAGCCTGACCAACACCCTTCCCCATCTGACAAGCCGCGAGCAACAGGTTCTGGATCTCATCCTCATGGCCCAGTCCAATCGCGAGATCGCCCGCCAGTTGGGCATCGAGGAGCGCACCGTCAAGGCCCACGTAGGCCGCCTCATGCGCAAGACGGGCGCTGAAAACCGGATTGAACTATCCATGCGCGCCCTCAAGCGTCCACTGCTTATGCATGAGTCCAGCCAATAAGGCCTCCACCGTCTGGCGCACGCCGGCCTTTGACGGCGGTTATCGCTTCGCGGGATCAGGATTGGGGAGTAGCGCTCTTGCCGCGCCTCTTCCGGTGGTGAAGTCCAGCCCGGAACCCTGAAGGCGTCAATGCCCGGCCGGTGAGTGTGCGGGGTCAGTCTGTTCCGGCAACTACGCGCTGTTGCTGCGTAGCGCCTCCTCCATCTGCTTGCGTTCCTGTATGTCTTCCACGCTGCCGTACCAGCGGACAACTTTACCCGTGGGGCCGAGGCGCGGCGATCCCCGGGAGCGCATCCATCTCCAGCCTTGGTCAACGCTCTTCACCCGGTACTCGACATCGACCGGCAATCCGGAGCGCAGTGCCTCACGCAGTGCCTTCTTCGTGGGCTCCACGTCTTCCGGATGCAATGCGTCCAGCCATCCTTTGTTGCGCGTCTGCTCTTTGCTCAACCCGGTAAGCTTTGTCCATCTGGAACTCACGTCGAGGTTATTGCCCTCCGCATCCAGGACCCATTGAATCTCAGGATTGAGTTCGACCATATTCCGGAGGTGCTCTTCACTCTCGCGGAGCGCCTCTTCGGTGCGCTTGCGCGCGGTTATATCCACCGCGGAGAGCGAAACTCCGATCACTTCTCCGGCCTCGTCGAAGGCCGGCTGGTAAGACAACAGTGCCGTCATGTCTGCTTCGCCGGCGATTGGAGACGGAACGGAAATCTCCACCTCCGGAATCGCCTCGCCCTTCAGGGCGCGGCGCAGGTACGGCTCAAAGAAAGGAAATGTCTTGGGAATCATCTCTTGCACGGTTTTTCCCATGTAAGAAGAAATTGGCACGCCATCCATATCGGCAAGCCGCCGATTCAGGCTCACATAGCGAAGATTGCGATCCAGAAAGCCCAAGCCCATCGGAGCGCCGTCATAGATTGCCTGCAACTGCGCCAGCCGCTGCACGGGCTGCGCTTCCAGGCTGGAGACGACCCAGCCGTCTCCATGCAAGGACAGCCTGGTGGTCAGTTTGCGCGGGGCGGCCGCGACAATGTGGGGAATCCGGTCGGCCGTCAATGGCCTCCCGTACAACCATCCCTGGGCGAACTCGCAGCCCAGCCACAGCAGCATCTCCGCCTGCTCCTCCGTCTCCACACCCTCGGCAACGGTCCTCAAGCCAAGGCTGCGCCCCAGGCCAACGATGGTGGCTACGATCTTGCGGCTGTCGCGTGTGTTGGTCATGGAACTGACGAAGCTGCGGTCGACCTTCAACTCATCGAAGGGGAGCTCCTGAAGGTGGCGGAGGCTCGAATAGCCCGTACCGAAGTCGTCCAGGGACAACCCGCAGCCAATCGCTTTGAGTTCGCGGGTAATCAGCAGCGCCCGTTCGAAGTTGTCGATGAGCCCGGTCTCGGTGATTTCCACCATCAGCCGGTTCAGTGGAAACCCGGCCTTCGCGGCGGCTTCGCGGATTTGTGGGGGAAGGCCCAGGTCGTGCAATTGCGTGGGGGATACGTTCAATGACAGCATCAGCGGCTCCGGCAGGAGCGGAGCCGAGAGGAACGCCTTGCGCATGATCTGCTGCATCAGCAGTCCCACCAGCCCGTTCTCATCCGCCAGTGCAATGAAATTTTCCGGCAGCACCAGGCCGAGCTGCGGGTGTTGCCAGCGCGCCAGAATCTCAAAACCGGCGAGCCGGCCGGTGTGCAGATCAACGATGGGCTGGAAGCACGGTACGAGGGCATCGTCTTCCAGCGCGCTTCGGACATCGGCAAGGCCCACAAGCATACTTGGGAATCTAGGAGCGAGCGGCAACGATATTCTGTCCAATTCGATACATATCTGGTGAAGACATGGCGGGTTGCAAGGCAGGAGCCGCAGGTCATCTGTCCGCGTTAGCAATCAGCAGGGACGTTGCGACGCGATTGCGGCCTTCGTGCTTGGCCTTGTACATGGCGTTGTCGGCCGCCAGCAGCAGGCTTTCCGGCATCCGCATGGTTCCCCCCACGCGCGCCAGGGCGGTGGCAACGCCGACGCTCACCGTGAGGTCGCTTCCCGCTTCCGGGTTGTCCTCATGACAGAGCCGCAACGCCTCGACGGCAGACCGCACCTTTTCCGCTACTTCAACCGCGCCGGCGATGAGGGTGGAGGGAAGAATGACGGCGATCTCTTCGCCGCCGTACCGGGCAACGACATCGGAAGCGCGGACAGCCCCGCTCACGGCGGCAGCAACAGCGCGCAGGCAATCGTCTCCCACCAGGTGCCCGTAGCGGTCGTTAAACTCTTTGAAATGATCGATATCGAGCAGCAGAAGAGAGATCTCGGAGCTTTCTCGCAAGGTGCGCATCCACTCGCGATCCAGGGCCTGGTCAAAGGCGCGGCGATTGGCGAGCCCGGTCAGGCCATCGGTGAGCGCCAATGTGGAGAGTTTATCCTCCAGCAACTTGCGCTCTGTGATGTCGCGCAGAACGGTGACAACCTCTTTTGGCTCTTCCGTGACGGGATCGCGGACTAAGCGGGCGTTGATCTCCATCCACACCGTGGACCCGTCTTTCCTGCGCATCCGCACCGTTTCGGAATCGGTCTGATCATCCGAAGCGAGAATGCGGGCGACGGCGGAACGGAGGGCAGGAATATCTTCAGGCAGAATCAAGGCATCGGTGTGCTGGCCTACCATCTCCTCTGGCTTATAGCCAAGAAGCAGCAAGGAAGAAGGGGAAACGTAAGTCAGCACCATATCCATTCCGGAGCGGCAGATCATATCGACGCTGTTTTCCGCCAGAAATTGAAAATTGGCCGTGTCGTTGCTTGGCATTGAATTCCCCACTTTCCGTGCCTGCCAGTTTAGTCGAGCTTCAAATGGAGAGACTGAGCGCAATTGACCGGAGCCGTGCGGCTCCCGGCCAGGGGGCCGGATGGCATTCGTCTTCATTTATGACTAAGTAGTAAACATTACCAATGAATAAAATATGTATTACCTATAGACACACTCCTTCCGTACTGTTGTGCGCAAATGAAGCGTTTGTCATATTGTGTACAGAAACAACGCAGATCTGGGGAAAGGAGTTCCCAGGCAGCATGTTTTACCATGAAGCCTGGGAACTCCTCTTTTTTTAAATTTTCACCGCTGGCCCCGAAAAACAGTCCTGCGAATCAGTTGTTTAGCCCTCCCCAACGTCCAACTTTGCATCTCAGTATCCAGAGCGGGTTACCCGCTCCGGATGGGTGCGCCACACTTGATGGATATGTGCGTCAATTTCGATGAATTGCGGTACGCTGTTTCAGGAAGACCGTTGGGCCACGCTGGTTTCTGTACCGCGGCCGCACAATTTGCCGCTTAGTTCCCAATTTCTCAACCATCCGCGGGGGAAATCCCGCGGAGGGAAAGGATACTGATTTGAAAAAGACTATGGGTTCCCTCTGCCTTTGCTTCTTGTTAACCTCGACAGCCTTTGCCGGCTCCTCGCGCGAGGATTTGCAGGGCCGCATCGATGCCGCCAAGATTGTCCTCGACCAGGTGATGGCCGCCCAGGACCGCAGCATTCCCATGAATATTCTGGAGCAGGCAACTTGCGTCGCCGTCGTCCCCGGCCTCATCAAGGGCGCCTTTGTCTTCGGCGGCCAGTATGGCCAGGGCGTGGTCACCTGCCGCACCGGCCACGGCTGGAGCGCACCGGTGTTTATCCGCATGGCGGGCGGCTCGTTCGGCTTTCAGATTGGCGGACAGTCCACTGACCTGGTGCTGGTGGCGGTCAACGACCGCGGCTTTCAGGATCTGCTGAAGAACAAGTTCAAGATCGGCGGAGACGCGTCAGCCGCGGCCGGCCCGGTGGGCCGCAGCGGACAGGCCGCCACGGACTGGAAGATGAACGCCGAGTTGCTCAGCTATTCGCGCAACAAGGGCCTGTTTGCCGGCGTGGACCTGGACGGCACCAGCGTGAGCCAGAACTTTGAAGACACCGAGCACTACTACGGCCAGGCTCACAGCTTTGAGTCTGTCCTCAAAGGCAACGTCGACGTGCCGCAGGGAGCTGTTCCTTTTGTGCGCACCGTAGCCCGTTACTTCGTCGAATCCAAAAACCGGTAAAGCGGCTTTCGGGCCCGGCGGCAAGCGGTCTTTGCCTGGCGGACCCAAGCGAAACGCAAGCATCTCGAGGGGCGGTCCGGCAAGCATCGGGCCGCCCCTCTTTTGCATGAGGCCCTGCCAGTCGCGAAGTTTGAGCGGGCCCCGGCTGGAGCCAGCCGCGCCGGGGAGTCTAAACTGGTTTGTGCCTTCAACCATGCGGGAAGATCTTGAGTACTGGCTCGTGGTGTCGATTGCGCGCGTCCTGGGGCGGATGCCGCGGGGATTGGCGCGCCTGCTGGCCGGCGGGCTGGCCTTTACGGTGTACTGGTGCTTCGGGCGGCTGCGGCGCGTGGGCCGGCGCAACCTGAGCATGGCTCTGCCGGAGTTGTCGGAGAAGGAACGCAAAGGAATTCTGCGGCGTGTCTACATTCACCTGGGCTGGCACCTGGTGGAGTTCTGTCGCATGCCGCGCTATACGGTGGAAAATACCCGCGACTGGATTCGCACCGAAGGGATGGAGCGCTACCACGCGGCGCAGGCCCGGGGCAAAGGCGTGCTGATCATCGCCGGGCACCTGGGCGTGTGGGAGCTGATGAGCTTTTATCACTCCATGGCGGAGCAAGGGCTGAACATGGTGATCCGGCGGCTGGATAACCGGCGGCTGGACGAATTTGTTCAAGGCATCCGCTGCCAGCACGGCAACCACGCCATCCACAAAGACGACTTCGGGCGCGGGCTGCTGATGGCCATGCGCAAGGGCGAGACGGTGGCGATCCTGATGGACACCAACATGAGCCCGCCGCAGGGCGCGTTTGTGAAGTTCTTCGGCATCGATGCCTGCACGGCCACCGGGCTGGCGCACATTGCCCGGAAGACCGGCGCGGCGGTGATGCCGGCCTACATGCTGTGGGAGAAGGCCGAGCGCAAGTACGTGATTCGCGTGGGCGACGAGGTCGAGATTCCGCACACCGCGGACGTGGCCGCCGACATCCTGGCCGGAACCCAGATGTGCAATGACGTGATCGAATCGTGGATTCGGCGCTATCCTGACCAGTGGCTGTGGATTCACCGCCGCTGGAAGACCCGGCCGCCGGGCGAACCCGGCCTTTACTGAGTCCCCGCACGCGAGGAGAGACGCATGACACTGGGCGAACTGGTTGAAGTTCTGGGCGGCACGCTGGTCCAGGGCAGCCCTGGCATCATGCTTGCCGGCGTGGCCACCTCTGCCGCCGCCAATGGCCTGGACCTGGTGTTTGCCGAGGATGCGGCATCGGCCGCGAAGGCTCTGGCCGGGGCCGCCGCCGCCGTGGTGCTCAAGCCCGGCTGCGCGCAAGCCCTCTCCCCCGCTCAATCCGGGCCCGGGGCCATGGGCATTGTCGAAACCGCCACTCCGCGCCTGTGGTTTGCCCGCGCGGCGCAGCTTCTCAAGCCCGAGCCGAACCCTGCCGGAGTCCATTCCACGGCCGTCATCGGCGCCCTGGTCGAGATTGGCGAAGATGTCACCATCGGGCCCTGCGCGGTCATCGGCGAGTGCGCCAGCATCGGCGCCGGAACCCGCATTGAAGCCGGCGCCATCGTTGGCCCTTATGTGCGCATCGGCGAGCGCTGCCACGTCTATCCGCGTGCAGTTCTCTATCGCGGAACCAGTCTCGGCAACCGCGTCATTGTCCATGCCGGCGCGGTGCTGGGCGCGGACGGCTTCGGTTACGTTCGCGACCCCGCCACCGGCGCTTACACGCAATTTCCGCAGCAGGGAACGCTGCTGATTGAGGACGACGTCGAGATCGGCGCCAACTCCACGATCGACCGCGGCGCACTGCGGCAGACAAAAATCGGGCGGGGAACCAAGATTGACAACCTGGTTCACATCGGCCACAACTGCGAGATCGGCGAAGACGTGATTCTGGTCTCGCTGACCGGCATCTCCGGGTCCAGCTCCGTGGGCAAGGGCGCGGTCCTCGCCGGACAGGTGGGCATCGGAGACCATGTGCACATCGGCCCGGGCGTGATTCTGGGCGGACAGGCCGGGGTGTTCAGCGGCAAGACGGTGACCAACGAAGGCCTGAAGCCGGGAACGGTGCTGTGGGGGACGCCGGCCCGTCCGCTCAAGCAGGTTCTGCGCGAAATCGCGATTGTGGCCCGCCTGGCAAAAAAGGCAGGGAACAAGGAATAGGGAACTGGAGCAGGAGCCCTGGTTCGTTCGGAAGTTCTAGCTGATCATCCAAAGTCCAACACCCACCACGACGGGCATCGTCAGGGATGCGAAGCAGCGTATTTTTCCCGCCTTGCTCACGGCGCTGATTCCGGTCGTCATCGACCAGAGGGTGCGGAACAGCATGATCCAGAACAGGATCAGGAAGATTCCCCCGACAGGCCAGCGGTCTCCCACGATGTGAACTACCGCCATGATGGGGACGTACGGCAACAGAGTCAACGCGAAGACAAAGACGGCCTGGCGCGGGCTCAGCGAGATTCGAAAGATGAAGCCGGCGAGCAGAATATAGACAATTGCGCCAAACACAATCCAGACCAGCCACTTCATCTGCTCCGGTGAAATCCTGGTCAATGAAAATGCGTGCGCAGTGTCGTTTCCCAAAGCAATGCTGGCGCAGGCCGTGCACAGCAGCAGGACCCGGATTAGTTTGCCCTCCTGCTGCGGAAAATTGGTATTCGCCGCAAAGAGAGGAGGCCGGGGCAGATCGAGCAGTTCCCACCAATCCTGGAGGGATTGGGAGAGGTTTTTTGTTGCCCAGGCAAGGGGCTTAACCAGCCAATCAGACGCTGGAGGCATTGGAACTCCCTCCCAAGGGCTGCGCAATGCACGCGGCGGCCAGGTCGTGCACGAACCGGCCGTAGACCCCCTGGTCCCCGGTGTTGACCCGCGGGATCAGGCCGAGATTCAAAATGGACCGGATGAGATTCTCGCGCGTGGATTGCTCTGCCGGGCCAGGATAATTCCACCAGATGGGCAGGAAGGTGACCACGCAGGAGATCGCCAGAAAATCGCTTCCCGGGCTCGGGTTGAAGTAGTTCGGCGTCCTCACTACATTCCGTACCCGGCCCAGCAGGGAACTGCGGTCGATCTCGATGCTGGGGACGATGCCCCCGGGATGAGAGAAGGAATTGGGGAAATAGGCCGCGGGCTCGGCGCGGCCCAGGGATTTCCCCGCGGCATCTACGATCGTGACACACACGTTGGTGTAGGACCATTGAAATGCCGCCTGATTGTGAACCGGGGCCTTATGCTCCTCTTCGATCCATGCGATCTGGGCCTTCAAAGCGTCTGAAACCTTGTCGAGGATGGTCTTTGCCTCGGAAACGCTGCCGGATTCATCGGCGGTAGACTGCAGCGACCTGGTAAGCAGTTGCGAGGCCTGCACCAGACCGGCCTGACAATCTTGTGTTGTCCGGTTGATGCGCTTGATTTGTTCTTCCCACTTCGACTGCTCCGTCTCGGCGTCGTCGCTGATGGTGTTGTGGCCATCGAGGTCGGCCAGAATTTCAGCCACAAGGTTCTGGATCTGGTTGCCGGGATCGAGAGTGCAGTTCCGGCTCACTTCCTGCAGCAGCGAAATCATGACCATTTGCAGGGAGAGAGCCCGCGCCTGCACCACCTCGGCATGACCGCTGACGCCTCTGTCGATCCATGCGACGTTTTTTTCGATGGCGCCTGTCTGCTCCGGAAAAAGCGGGGCGCTGGCATTGTGAGAGGCGGCTTTCAGCCGCGCCTGAAGCTGTTCCAACTTGACCTTCAGTTCGCCCCAAAGGTCTCTGGACTGCTGATTCTTGCGGGCCATGTCGCGGCCGGCGTTGGCGATGGCCTCCGATCCGGCGCGCTCCAGCAAGACCCGGTACTCCAGCAGGGAATCCGCCACGCTGACCAGAAGGCGGGGCTCACAGGCCTCCGCATGACCGAAACGCGGAGCCAGCAGCGAGGCGCCGAGCGGAGGCAGCATCGCCAAGATACGTCTGCGCGAGGCCACCGGCAAAGAGGTCTTCGTAAAAGCAATCATCAATTTTCCTGAAAAGTGGGGAATACAGCCAAGACAGATGGCGAAAGTATGGCTGAGGCGCCAAACCTTGTCAAGCCATTTCGCGTTCAGCCAACTCGCTTTACGGGCCAACGAACGATCCGCGCAAGCGCGCTATTTGGGGGAAATATCGATGCGGCAAGCGCCGGTTGCGCCGGGAGATAAACCGATTGGGCGAGCCATTCCTTCCCTAGAACGGCTTCTCCGTCAGGAAGGGCTCGGCTTTCAGCGAGCCGTCGCGCTGCTTGACCAGCATCTGCACCTTGCCCTCGGCGGCGTCCAACTCCTGCTTGCAGGCTGCCGACAGGCCAACGCCCTCCTCGAACAGCTTGAGCGACTCTTCCAGGGCCTGATCGCCCTTTTCCAGTTGATCGACGATGGTTTCCAGCTTCTTCAGAGACTCTTCAAACGACGGCATGATGTTTTACTCCATGGGTGGGACTTGCGGCGTCGAGAGCACATTGGCGATCACTTCGGCGGCAAGCGTGTATTGGCCGAAGGGAGCGCTCACCTGCACGCCCTCGACCATGGGCCGCACCGCTGCGAGCATTTCCTGCGCGATCAGCACGCCTTCGCGGCGCGCCGCCTCGGGGGTCTCGGTCTGCGCCATGCGCAGCATGATCGCTTCCGGCATGGACACGCGCAAATCGTTTTTCATCAACTCGGCGTTGCGCAAACTGGTCAGCGGCCAGATGCCGGCGATCACCGGAATGCGGAACTCCTTGATGCGCTCCAGGAAGTTTTCCAGCAGCCGCAGGTCGAACACCGGCTGGGTGATGGCGTACTCGGCGCCCGCCTCCACCTTGTAGGCAAAGCGGCGCAGTTCGTTATCAATGTCGGGAGTGCCGGGATTGGCGGCCACGCCGATGGTGAAGTTGGTGCTGACGCCGATGGCGTTGCCGCCGATGTCGAGGCCGTTGTTCAGTTGGCGCACCATGTTGACCAGGCCGATGGAATCCACGTCAAACATGGCGGTTGCGTCAGGATAATTGCCCAGCTCGGGCGGATCGCCGGTGAGGCAGAGGATGTTTTTCAGACCGATGGACGAAGCGCCCAGCAGGTCGGACTGAATGCTGAGAAGGTTGCGGTCGCGGCAGGTGTAATGAAGAACCGTTTCAATGCCGGTCTGCTGCTGGATCTGGATGCACAGGCTCTGGGCGCTCATGCGCGCCGAGGCGCGGGGCGAGTCGTACACGTTGATGGCGTGGACGCCGAGCTGTGAGAGCAACTGCGCGCCCTCGATCTCCTGCATGCAGTTGATGCCCTTGGGCGGAATGATCTCGACCAGGGTGATGAACTTCTTCTCGGTGAGGAGCGCGCCGATGCGGGAGCGTTCGCGCAGGGGCACGGGCGGCGTTTCGGCGTTCAGCGCCGGGGTGGCGCCGGCGCTCTGGACGTGCGATTGCGCATCCATGGCCCGGATGGCCGAGCGCATGGCGCGGATGTGGTTGGGGGTGGTGCCGCAGCAGCCGCCCACAAACTGGGCTCCGGCGGCAATGGCCTTGCGCGCAAAGCTGGCCATGTACTCCGGCGAGCAGAGATAGATGTTGCGGCCCTCGACGGCCCGCGGCATGCCGGCATTGGGCATGGCGGCCAGGGGCAGCGTGGTGGCCGGGCGCATGGCCTCAATGGCGGTCAGAACCGTGGTGGGGCCGGAGGAGCAATTCACGCCGATGGCTCCGGCGCCCCACTCGGTGAGCAGGGCCGCCGCCTGCTGCGGCGATGCGCCGTCCAGGCAGTTGCTCTCGTCGTCCACGGTCACCATGACCAGGACCGGCAACTCGGGCGCGGCCTCGCGCGCCGCCGCCAGGGCCTCACGGGCCTCGTTGAGCGCGGGCATGGTTTCAATAATCAGCATGTCCGCGCCGGCCTCGGCCAGGGCGCCGATCTGCTCGGCAAACGCCGCCCGGGCTTCGTCCAGCCCGGTCTTTCCCAGGGGCTCCAGGCGCACGCCCAGCGGGCCTACCGCACCGGCCACCCAGACTTCTCCGCCCTGCTTGTCCTTCAGGCGCTTCACGGCCTGGCGCGCGATCTTTACGCCCGCCGCGTTGATTTCCTTCACCTTCCCGCCCAGTCCGTGGCGGGTGAGCCGGATGCGGTTGGCGCCAAAGGTGTTGGTTTCAAGAATCTCCGCGCCTGCCTGCAGGTACTCTTCGTGTACCGCGAGGATGAGTCCGGGGTCGGAGATGTTCAATTCGTCGTAGCAACGATTGATGAAGATGCCGCGCGCATAGAGCACGGTGCCCATGGCGCCATCGGCAAGTACGGGGCGGTCGGCAAAAATCTCGGCAAACTGGCTCATTCTCTAGTCATGCTAAGGCACGCGGCCCAGCCGCGCCAGCCTCCCGGCCCGCTTTGTTATACTTCGGTTGTCATAAGCTGTGCTGAAACCGGTTCTCAACCGCTGATTTTTCAGATCGGTTTCAGGAGCCGGCAAAGGCCGTCATTCAGGTTCACGCTGCGGTTGTGGCCGTGGTTGGAATGCGTTTTCCGGGTGTGTTTTTTCGAGGACGATGCTGCAAAGTTGACACGACCATCGGAATCGGGCTCTAGCAAGCCGAAGCCCGGCTCCGCACTCAATAAAGACACGGCAATCCGGGAAATGCCATGATCCGCGGCACATTCCTTGTATTCGATCGAGGTAAGGGATTTTGAAGAACAGAAGTCTTTGCATGAGCGCCGCCGCCGCCCTGGTGGCCGCAGCCGCGCTGGCTGGTTGTGGCAGCACCACCTATTTTGCGGGCCGGACTCTGCCGCCCAGCGGCATAGCCAACCGCGTCATGATTGCGGTGCAGAACCCCAATCCTTCCGTCAGAGGCGAGCTTGTGATCGTGGACGCCTATTACGACATCCGCAGCAGCTATAACAGCAAGACGAGTTCGTTTACCATCGCCGGCTTTGGCGGCGGCCTTCCGGTTACCATCCAAAATCTGCCCGAGGAGCAGATGGGCGCGGTCTACGGATCCGCCGACGGCAGTCTCACCTTTGCCAACTATGCCAATGAGTCAACCAACGGCACCGCGCAAGGCCTGGGCAGCCTCACTTCCTCCAGCATCTTCATCACCCGCAACGAGCAGTGGGTTTTTGCCGCAAACCAGATAAGCCACTACCTGACCGCGGCCAACCAGGTTACCAGCCTGTCTTATAATCTGGGCCTTCCCGACATCTACCGCATCAGCGTCAACCCCGGCGGCTCCGTGGTGATGGCCTTCCAGCAGAACACCAATTACGCCTACTATCTGCGGCAACTGTCGGGCGCGCAGTCCATTGCCTATGCTGGCGGTTCCGCCAGCTGGCCCAAGGCCGCCATTGACTGCGAACCCCAGACTGGCCCCCTCTGGTGCCTCTTCCAGGCGCAGAGCCCCGACCATCTGGATGCCACCGGGAACTACTATGGCGCGCCGCTGGTCTTCGACCACCCCGTCAAGGCTGTCTTCTCGGCCGATGGCTCCACCGCGTACGTGCTCAGTTGCGGCCCGGAGTGCAACGGCAACAACTCCTCGGTATCCCTGCTTCCGGTTGCTCCCATGATCTTCACCGTGGGGCAGCAGTCCGGCTTGCTCCCCACCAGTGCCGCCCTCAGCGCAACGTGCGGAACGCCCGGCACGACAAATGGATGCACCATCCCCGTTCCCAACGGCGCCAGCAACGCTTTGGTCAGCGGCACCACCTTGTATGTCGTCGGCCAGAAGCTGATGCCCGATGGCTACTGGGGCGGCTATATGACCAGGCTGAATCTGGCTACCAATACCGTTGTCCCCTCCACCAGCGCGTCTCCCAACCCGGTCTCCATCAGCGATGGAGCGCCCGGCGCCCCCAGCCGCATGATCCAGGCCGACGACAATACGCTGTGGATCGGCATGACCAAGTGCACCAACGGCGAGCGCTACAACAATCCTGTCGCTTACCCCTCCGGCTATGGCTGCCTCACCATGTTCAACACCTCGACCAACTCCGTGACCATGCTTGAGCCCTATATCGGCGACGCCACCGGCATTGCCGCGGTCACCACCCTGCACAAGATCTACACGGCCGAGGGCGGGCAGGTGTATATCTACTCCACGGTCAACGGCGCCTCGATTGACAACCAGTTCGTCACCGTAACCGGCACTGCGTACGATGTGGCTTACATCGATGCCACCTCCGACGCCAACAACACCGTCTACTGATGTTCGCGTCCTTCACAACCCCGGTTTCTCCATCCTTGCGGCCATTTTTTAGCCGCAAGGATGGGATAGCATGAACCGGGAACCCACTTCCCCTCATCGGGAGCCATCAGCAATGACCGCCCCGGCCTTCGATTCCGCAGCCGATTCACCAGCCGCCGATATTCTGGCGATTGCCGCTCACCGCGACGACGTGGAACAGACCTGCGGCGGAACCCTGTTGCGCATGGCCTCCCGCGGCCTGCGCACCTCCATCCTCGATCTCACCCAGGGCGAAGCCGGAACCCGCGGCAGCGCGGCAGAGCGCGCCCAGGAAGCCGCCGAAGCCGCGCGCATTCTCGGGGTTGGCTGGCGTCAGGCCCTCGACCTGCCCGATGGCGCGGTCGAAAATACCCTGGAAAACCGCATCAAGATCGTGCGCGTTCTGCGCCTTCTGCGCCCCCGCGTCGTGATCCTTCCGTATTGGCAGGCCCGGCATCCCGACCACGCCGCTGTGGCCGCGCTCGGTTATGAAGCCTGCTTCCTCTCCGGCCTGGCGAAGGTTGAAACCGGCCTCCCGCCCCACCGCCCCTTCAAGATTGTCTATGCCAGCCTGTACGCCGACGTGCGCCCCAGCTTCATCGTGGACATCACGCCCTTCATCGAGCAGCGCCACGCCGCCCTGATGGCTTACCGTTCGCAATACGCCAACCAGGCTGCCGGCAGCGCGTTCTTTGTCCCGGAAGAGGAGATTCGCGAGCGTACCTTTGCCGAGGCCCGCCACTACGGCCTGCTGGCCGGCGTTCGCTACGGCGAACCCTTCGTGCAGAAGGAAGTGGGCCTGGCAGACGACCTGACGCTTCTGCCGGTTCAGTCGATATAACAGTTCCTTATTCAAATCCAAAATACAATAACTTTGCTTTATGCTCCTGCGCCCTCCAAACTGAGAGTGGAGGCAGCACATGACGCAAACCTGGGACCCGCGGGCATACGGCACAAATGGCGCATTCGTTCACGGATTGGCTGGCGGAGTGCTGGAGTGGCTGGCCGCCCAGCCCGGCGAGCGCATTCTCGACCTGGGCTGTGGCGACGGGCAACTGACACGGCGAATCGCAGCAACCGGCGCAGTGGTTACGGGTGTCGATGCCTCGCCGCAGATGGTTGCCGCGGCCTGCTCGCGCGGCATCGTGGCTGTGGAAGCGGCGGCCGAGTCTCTGCCTCATGCGGATACGAGTTTCGATGCCGTGTTTTCCAACGCCACCCTGCACTGGATTCGCGATCAGGACGCCATGATGGCCGAGGTGCGCCGCGTGCTCAAGCCCGGAGGCCGCTTTGTGGCTGAGATGGGCGGCCACGGCAATATCGCCGCCATCCGCGTGGCGCTCATCGCCGTGTTGGCGCGCCACGGGCAAGCCGGCCGCGAAGACGGCGTCAACTACTACCCCACGTCCGATGCCTACACGCACCGACTGGAGAGCCAGGGTTTTCAGGTGGAACGGATCGCTCTGATTCCACGTCCCACGCCGCTTGCCAAAAGCGGGATGGAAGGCTGGCTCCGCACCTTTCGCAGTGGCGTACTCGACAGCTTGCCTGAGGCGCTCGGAGACACTGTGGTTGCGGAGACGGCAGAGCTGCTGGCGCCGGCGCTGCGCGACGAGGAAGGGAACTGGGTGGCCGATTACGTACGCCTGCGCTTTGTTGCCAGGGCCTGAAGGATTACCGGCTGAAGAACATCCGCCCGCCTACGGCCATCAGGGTCAGAGCAAAGATGCGCCGCAGCCAGACCTCCGGAATGTGTTGCGCGCCCACCGCGCCAAAGTAGCCGCCCACCAGAAAGCCCACGGCCAGCAATGCAGCCACGCGCGGGTCGGCATTCCCCTTGCGGTAGTACTCCCAAAACGCGAAGATGCCCACCGGGGCCAGCAGCGCTCCCAGCGACGTGCCCTGCGCCTTGTGCTGATCCATGCCGGCCAGCCACACCAGCGCGGGAACAAACAGGATGCCGCCGCCGATTCCCACCACGCCGGAAACCAATCCCACTACCAGGCCCACCAGCAGCATTGTCCAGGTCATGCATCCTCCCAAGGCGCGGCAGGGAGCCGGCGCCACACTCCATTTTCTCAGGCTGATTCGATTCCCGGCGACTATAGATGCCGGAGTGCGGCAGGCTGCGGTTCCGGCTCATGGCCGGGGCGCAGGATGCCGGCTGCCGCCAGAATGCAGACCGCGGGCATAATGGGCAAACGGAACCGCGCGGCGCCGACGGCTCCGCCCGATACGGCGACAAAATAAAGCGCCAGCCCCAGCAGCAGGTAGAGATACACGCCCGGCACTCTGCGCAGCAGCGCGGCGCGCAGCACAAACGCGTACAGTGCGAGCAGCACCAGTTCAAACGCCGCCAATACGGCTGTCTGCCCGGGAAATTGCTTTGCCGCGCCGTACGCCGCCCGCAGCGCGCCTTCCTGGTGTTCACGGACAAAGATTTCGTTGTCGAGCGGCGCTCCCAGCAGGCCTACCAGCACCGCCGCTCCCGGGTTCATCGCGGTGCGCATCATGCCTTTGGTGTGGGCGCGCAGAAATATTCCGGGATTGGCGCACAGAACGCGCATCGCCTCAGAGCGCATAAAGGCCAGGCGTTGCTGCTGATTCCACGCGGCCGACTCGGGATGATGCGCCAGAAATGCGCCTTCGTTGCCATAGCCCAGATCGTTGTCAACCTGGTCCAGCGTCCGGTGTTCCAGGCGGGCGGTCACCTCGCCGGCGCTGAAGTAGTAAAGGTTATGCGCCTGGATGCTTGAGAATCCGGCAAAACCGGTCTCAACATAGTTGCGCACCTGCCAGGCGGCCAGCCACGGCATGGTGCTCAGCAGCAGAACCGCCGGAGCTTTCCAATACAGACCGGGGCGCAGGCCGGGAGTCCGCTTCAGTACGGCCAGCAATCCCACCGCCAGCGCAAGGGGCAGGTAATACGTCACCGGGCGGACGTAGGTGGCCGCGGCCAGCCACAAGCCCGCGGCCGCAAGCGTACGCAGCCTGTGGCTCCGCAAAAACTCGGTCAGGCGTTCCAGGCAAAGCAGAAACAGCGTGAGAAACAGGGTTTCAGAAAGCAGCAGAACGGAGTAGATGATGGAAAGCGGCTCAAAGGCGAAGAGCCAGGCCGCCACAAGCGCGGTGCGCTGGTCCGCAAACACCGCGCGCGCAATGCGCCAGACCAGCAGCACCGAGGCGGCTGACAGCAGCACCTGCGCAATAATCGCGGCCAGCGGGCCGGCCCCGCTCAGCAAGGCCAGAAACAAGGCATACCCCGGGGTGCGATCCAGTTCCGGCAAGCCGCCTGTAAAAAACTGCCCATGCAGCAGCAGGTTGCGTCCCGGCCTCAGGTAGCTGGCCGTGTCCGGCTGGATGAGAGCAACCAGGCCGCCGCGCGCCAGCGCTGCCGCCAGCAATCCCAGGCGCATTGTGGCAGCCGCTATGACCGGCGCGGCCAAACTCCACTGTCTCCACCTGCCTGTTTGCTCTTCCGGCATTGGGTACTTCCTCAGAATGTGCTACATGCGTCCACGAAGTTTTACAGAGGCCGCCGCGCGCAGTCAAGGAGACGCACATGCGGCCGGAGCCGCGCGCGAACGGTTCAGGCCGGTATGCCGGCATCGCGCCGCCCCGCGCAAATTCATCGAACGTTTGCAATCTGTTTGCCTGATTGCATTAATCTGTAAGTGGTTCCGTGCGGCCCCAGCTACTGCAGCCTGAGGATCAATACAGCAACGGCCGCCGGACGAGGGCTGACAGTTTGAGCCAAACCGTATTTGTACTGGAAGACGACAGCGACATCGCGCGGCTGGTGCAGCATCACCTGGAAGCTGCAGGTTTTGCGGCGCGCCTGTTTCATACCACCACCAATGTAATTTCCGATGCCGAGCGCCAGCCGCCCGCGCTGTTTTTGCTGGACATCATGGTTCCCGGCGGCGATGGTCTTGACGTGTGCCGCCGCCTGCGCGCCAATCCCTCTCTTTCCACCATTCCCATTATCTTTTTGACCGCGCGTGCCGGGGAGAACGATCGCGTTCTGGGGCTGGAACTGGGCGCGGACGACTACATCACCAAGCCCTTCGCCACCCGCGAACTCGTGGCTCGCGTCAAGGCTGTGCTGCGCCGCTTTGAGCGGCCCACAACGCCCTCCATCATCAGCTTTGAAGAGGTGATCGTCGACGCCAACGCCATGCAGTTGATGGTGCGCGGCCAGTTGACCACCACCACGGCCACCGAGTTCCGTCTGCTGGACTATCTGGCGCGCCACCCCGGCCGTGTCTTCAGCCGCGACCACCTGCTGGACGCCGTCTGGGGCGACGCGCGCTTTGTCACTCCGCGTTCCGTCGACGTGTATGTGCGCCGCATCCGGGAGAAGATCGAGATCGACCCGGAGAATCCACGCTATCTGAAGACGGTGCGCGGCGCCGGATATCGCTTCGAGCTTCCCAAGGGCGAGTGATTTGACCGCAAAAGTTTTCACCAGGCTGCTCGGTCTCTCTGTTCTGCTGCTGGCCTTTTACACGGGGGCGATGGAGTTTGTGCTGCATCGCCTGGTGGAGCACGCGCCGGCTGCTGCGCTGCGCCTGACCGGCCGCGAAGCGCTCTGGACGGTTCTGATCGCGCTGGCCTTTGCGCTGGCGCTGTCTGCCTGGGTTGCGGTGCGCGTCTCCGGGCGCCTGCGGCAGGTTGTCGACTTTGCCCGGCGCGTCGCCGAGGGTGATTTGAGCGCCCGCCTGGCCGGCGGCGAAGACGAACTCACTGCCGTGGAAGCCGCCCTCAATCAGACCGCGGAGCGGCTGGGCCAAAGCTTTGCCGAGATTGAGAGCCGCCGCCAGGAACTGGCCGCCATGCTCGACTCCATGCAGGAGGCGGTTGTGGCCATTACCTCCGAGGGCCTGGTCCGCTGGTCGAACGCCGTGATGCAGCGCATCACCGGGGCGCCGATCCATTTGGGCCGTCCGCTGGTCCACTCCGTCCGCGACCCCGATGTGCTGGCCTGCGTGCAGGTGGCGTTGACGCAGGGAGAAGTGCGCTTTGGCCGCGCCAACTCGCTGGCTCCCGGGCGCATTTTTGAGATCAACGCGGTTCCGCTGCCCTCCGGCGGCGCGCTGGCCGTGCTCCACGACGTAACCCGCATCGAGGCCGCCGAGAGATCCCGCCGCGACTTTATCGCCAACGTCAGCCACGAACTGCGCACGCCGCTCACCTCCATTCAGGGCTACGTGGAGACGCTGATCGAGGACCCCGATCCCAACCCGGAAACCACGCGCGAGTTCCTGGGCATCATCCTCAAAAATGCGACCCGCATGAACCGGCTCACGGAGGACCTGATCGCCCTGGCCGGCGTGGAGAGCCCGGACTACAAACTGGCGCTGCAGCCCACCCGCGCCAGCGCCCTGGTCCACGACGCCATCGAGTCGCTGGGCGGCATCGTCGTTGAATCCAAGGTCAAACTGGAGTCGGCCGGCGCGCCCGACGACATGGTCATGGCCGACCCCGACGCCATGAACCAGGTCTTCGGCAACCTGATTGAAAACGCCCTCAAGTACGGCAAGGCCGGCAAGCGCATTCGTGTTGGCGCGCGGCGGCTTGAAGACGCGGTCGAGTTTACGGTGCAGGACTTCGGCCCCGGCATCGCTTCGGAACATCTCAGCCGCATCTTCGAGCGCTTTTACCGCATTGACAAGGCCCGCTCCCGCGAGTCGGGCGGCACCGGCCTGGGGCTGGCCATCGTCAAACACATCGTGCAGGCCCACGGCGGCAGCATCCGCGCGGAAAGCGAACTGGGCGCAGGCGCGCAGTTCCACTTCACGCTGCCGCTTCTGCCCTCCGCCACGCCCCCGGCATCTTGATATAAACTTAGGCGCAAATCGATCTCTTGTTTACCGGGAGGTATCTGCGCGATGAAGTTTCGCCGCATGATCCGCGTTCTGTTCTGTTTGTTGTGCCTGCTGCCCCTGGCCGCCGGCGCTCAGGTTGCCAACCACAAGACCGCGCTGGACGCGTATGTGCATGCGCCGGACAATCACTACCAGTACACGCTGGTTGAGTCTGTGCCGCATACGGGCTACACCGCCTGCCTGGTGCGCATGGTCTCGCAGCAGTGGCGCAGCCCCGCCGAGGTGAACCAGAGCGTGTGGAAGCACTGGATGGAAATCTATGTGCCCGACAAGGTTTCCAGCTCCACCGGCTTGCTCTTCATTACCGGCGGCTCCACCACCGAGGATCATCCCAAGGTGGACGAATCGCTGGCCTCGATTGCAACCGGAACGCATTCGGTGGTGACCGTGCTGTTCGACGTGCCCAACCAGCCGCTCACGTTCACGAACGACTCCTACGGCCCGCGCAAGGAAGACCAGATCATTGCCTACACGTGGAGAAAGTACATTGATACCCTGGATGCGAACTGGCCGCTGCGCCTGCCCATGACCAAGGCCGCGGTGCGCGCCATGGACACGGTGACCTCGTTTACGCAGACGAAGCAGGGCGGCGCGCATCGCGTGGACCGCTTTGTTGTGATGGGCGCGTCCAAGCGCGGCTGGACCACCTGGACCACGGCTGCGGTAGACCCGCGCGTGGTGGCCATCGCTCCCATGGTGATCGATGTGCTGAATGTGGTTCCGTCGCTGGAGCACCATTACCTCAGCTACGGTTTCTGGGCGCCGTCGATCAAGGACTACTACGACGCGAACCTGATGGACGAGTTTGAGAATCCGAACTATCTGAAGCTGATGGCGATTGAAGATCCCTATGCCTACCGGGCCCGCTTGACCATGCCGAAGCTGATCGTCACCGCTTCAGGCGACCAGTTCTTCCTGCCCGATTCCTCGCAGTTCTACTACAAGGACCTGCCCGGCGAGAAGCACATGCTGACCGAGGCCAACACCGACCACTCGTTGAAAGGGACCGACGTGCTGGAGAGCGTTGCGGCCTTTTATCAGTCGGTGATCGACGGCGGCAAGCGCCCCAACATGCACTGGGTGTTTGAGCCGGATGGATCCATCAAGGTAACCATGGACCGGAAGCCGTTGACCGTAAAGCTGTGGCAGGAGACCAATCCCCTCCATCGCGATTTCCGCGTGGAAGCCATCGGGCGCGGCTACCAGTCCACAGCCCTCGAGCCGGTCAGCCCCGGCGTTTACGTGGCGCGCGTGCCCAAGCCCGACAAGGGATGGACGGCGTTCTTTGTGGAGGCGACGTTCGCCGGCGAGGGCAAATATCCGTTCAAGTTCACCACTTCGGTGCGGGTGCTGCCCGACGTGGAACCGTTCAAGATGCCGGCCAAGGGACAATCGAAGCTGCAATCGGAATCCGAGGCGGCGCACTACTGAGGCTGAACCGGCTTGCCGGGCGGCTGCGTGTTGCCGGCAGCCGTCCGGCAAGTCACATTCGCTTGTGCCGCGCGAGTGCTACAATCTGCTGTTTTTGAATGCCGGGCTCGCGGCGTCCTGTCCGGCTGGCAATTGAAAGAAGGCGGAAAATGGCGAATACACGCCGGGAATTTCTTCAGTCGAGCGCGGCCCTGGCCGCGGGCGTGATGGGCGGCGCCGCTCTGGCAGCCGCGCCGGAAGCGGGTGCGAAGATTACAGCGCCGCTGGCTCCTCATCCCGAGGTGCAGATCCCGAAGATGAAGTTCGGCAACGCCGAAATCAGCCGGCTGGTGCTGGGCGTGAATCCGATGTACGGCTTCTCCCACTACAACAGCAACTACTCGAGCGCCATGCGGGACTGGTACACGCAGGACAAGGTCTGCGAGGTGCTGCACCGCGCCAACAGCTACGGCATCAACGCCTTCAACTACGTCAACATGGGGCGCGCGCCGCAGGATCTGGCCCGCTTCGAGGCCGAGGGCGGCAAGATGCACCTGATCATCCAGGTCACTGCCAAAGACGATGCCGCGGAGCTGGTGAAGAATCTCAAGCCGCTGGCGCTGCAGCGGCGCGGCGAAGAAATTGATCTGGCCTTCCGCAACGGCACCCTGGCCGACGAGCGCGAGTGGTGCAAGCGGGCGCGCGATTTGGGCGTGCTGGTGGGCGTGGGCACGCACAAGCCCGAGGTCATCGATCTGGTGGAATCGCAGGGCTGGGACATCGATTTCTACTCCGGCTGCGTGTACAACCGCACGCGCACCCCGGACGAGTGGCGCAAAGTGCTGAACGGGCAGTTGATGGAGATGGCCGGCGACATCTACATGCAGAGCGATCCGGCGCGGATGTATGCTGCCATCCGCAAGACCCCCAAGCAATGCTTCGCCTTCAAGATTCTGGCCGCCGGCCGCATCGCCGACAACGGCGTCGAGCAGGCCTTCCGCACCGCGTACGCCAGCATCAAGCCGAACGATGGCGTCTATGTGGGCGTTTTTCCGCGGCGCAAGGACGAGCTCAAGGAGAACGCCGAACTGGTGCACTCCATTTTGACCGCTGTCTGAGCCGGAGCCGGCTGCAGCCATGCCGGGAACAGGGGTTGAGGACGCCACAATGACAGCACGGGAACGTGTCCTTGCAGCCATGAATCATCGCGAGCCCGGCCGGGTTCCCGTGGACCTGTCGGGGCACCGCTCCTCGGGCATCTCCGCCGTTGCCTATCCAAAGCTGAGAGCCGCGCTTGGCCTGCCGCCGCGCAGCGTGGACGTGTACGACCCGGTGCAGCAACTGGCCATCTGCCACGACGACGTGCTCGACCGGCTGGGCATCGACACCATCGAACTGGGACGCGGTTTCTGCCATGAAGACAAGTGGTGGGCCGGCTGGACGCTGCCCGATGGCGCGCCCTGCAGAATGCCGGTGTGGGCGCAGCCGGTGCGCGACGGCGCGGAGTGGCTGCTGCGCTCGCCCAGCGGCCGCGCGATGGCGCGCATGCCCGGCGGGTCCCTCCACTTCGACCAGATATATTGGCCCTTCCTCGACGGCGAAGAAAATCTCTCCCGCATCGAGGAACTCTTTCCCGAACACATGTGGACGGGCGTCGCTTCTCCGCCGGGGCCGTCGGTCAGCAATTCAGAAGAGCTGGCCACAGGCGCGCGCCATCTCCGCGCCCATACAGACCGCGCCATTGTTGCCCTTTTCGGCGGCAACCTGATGGAGATGGGCCAGTTTTACTACCGCATGGACAACTTCCTCATGATGCTGGCCGCGGAACCACAGCGCGCCCATCGCTTTCTGGATGCGCTGGTCCAGATTCACCTGCGCAATCTGGAAAAGTTTCTGGCGGCGGTCGGCGGCTCCATTGACATCATCGTCTTCGGCGACGACCTGGGCGCGCAGAACAGTCCGCAGATTTCGCCGCGCATGTACCGCGAGTTCTTCAAGCCGCGCCACAGTGCGATGTGGGCGCGCGCCAAACAACTGGCCGACGTAAAGGTCATGCTGCACTGCTGCGGCGCCGTGCGCCCCCTGCTTCCCGACCTCATCGACGCCGGCCTTGACGCCATCAATCCCGTGCAGGTCAGTTGCCGCGGCATGGATGCCGAAGGGCTGAAGCGCGACTTCGGCAACGACATCACCCTGTGGGGCGGCGGCTGCGACACGCAGAGCGTTCTGCCCCGCGGCACGCCCGAACAGGTGCGCGCACACGTGCTCCAGCAGTGCCGTGTGCTCGCGCCCGGCGGCGGCTTCGTCTTCCAGCAGGTCCACAACATCATGGCCAATGTTCCGCCGGAAAATATCGTCGCCATGTACGCCGCCGTGCGCGAGTTCGACGCGGAGCGAAACCGCTGAAGCTGAATCAAGGAACAGGATCGTAGTGCAAGCGGCATTTGATACCCTTCTAGTGGAAGTTTGGTGCTGATTCAGCTTCGGTTCTGCAGCCTGCTGCCCGCCAACGATCAATGAGGATTCATAAATGAAAACGATTTCAATTTCCGTTCGCCGCCTCTGCCTCTGCCTGTTGGCCGCGCCGCTCCTGCTTGCCGCCGTACTGGCTCACGGCCAGCAGCGCCCCCCCGCCGTGCCGCTCATCGCGCACAATCCCTACTTCAGCGTCTGGTCCATGGCCGACAAGCTCACCGATCAGGACACCAGGCACTGGACCGGCACGCGCCAGCCGATCGTTGGCCTGGCCCGCATCGACGGCGCCGCCTACCGCTTCATGGGCGCGCAGCCCCGCGGCGTTCCCGCCATGGATCAGCTCTCTCTGGAGGTGACGCCCACCCACACCATCTATAAATTCGGACAGGGCGGAGTCACCCTGACCGTAACCTTCTTTACGCCGGCTTTTCCCAAGGATCTTGACGTTCTCTCGCGGCCGGTCACCTACCTCACCTTCAGCGCCACCGGGCAGGGCGAGCACGAGGTTTCTCTGCTGCTCGACGTGGACCCCGTCATCGCCGTCAACACGCCCGACCAGCCCGTCACCTGGGGCCGTTCGCACGTGCAGGGCCTGAACGTTCTCAACGCGGGCTCGCGCGATCAGCGCCTTCTCAATCGTCCCGGCGACGATCTGCGCATCGACTGGGGCTACTTCCACCTGGCCGTTCCCGACCAGGGCGTTGACCAGATAGTCACGGCGCACGACGCGCTGCGCACCTTTGCCGCCACCGGCGCTCTGCCCGCGGCGGACGACATGGATATGCCGCTCATGCCGCGCGAACGCGCCGCGCACCTGGCCGTCCTGCTGCCCCTGGGCAAAGTTGCTGCCGCGCCCGTCAGCCGCCACGTTCTCCTCTCCTACACGGAGGACTATGCCATCGAATATCTGGGCCGCAAACTCCGTCCTTACTGGCAGCGCAACAACGAAACCGTCCAGCAAATGCTGAGCACCGCCGAGACCGAGTACCCCAGCCTGGAGCAGCGCGGCCAGCGGTTCGACAGGGAACTGACGGCGGATCTCGAAAAGGCCGGCGGCAAGCCCTACGCACAGCTCGCCACTCTCGCCTTCCGGCAGACTTTCGCCGCCCATGGCCTTGCCGCCGACTTCGACGGCACCCCCATGCTGTTTCCCAAGGAGAATTTCTCCAACGGCTGCATCTCCACCGTCGATGTTCTCTACCCCTCCGCGCCGTTCTTCCTGTTCTTCAATCCCGCGCTCATCCAGGCGCAGTTGAAGCCGGTCATGGAATACGCCGCGCTGCCGCGCTGGAAGTGGCCCTTTGCGCCCCACGATCTCGGCACCTATCCGCTGGCCAACGGCCAGGTCTACGGCGGCGGAGAAGTCAGTGAAGACAACCAGATGCCCGTCGAGGAAAGCGGCAACCTGCTCATCATGGTGGCCGCCATGGGGCAGGAAGAAGGCAACTGGGACTTTGCCCGCCAGTACTGGCCGCAGTTCACCAAGTGGGCTGAGTATCTGCGCGACAAGGGCCTGGACCCCGCCAATCAGCTCTCGACCGACGACTTTGCCGGCCACCTGGCCCACAACGCCAATCTCTCCATCAAGGCGATTGAAGGCCTGGCCGCGTACGCGCAGATGGCGCGCGGCGTGGGCAAGCCCGATGTCGCAGCCGATTACTCCCGCGCGGCCGCGGACATGGCCGCCAAATGGCAGACCATGGGCATCGACGGCGACCACTACAAGCTGGCCTTCGACAAGCCCGGTACCTGGAGCCAGAAATACAACCTGGTGTGGGACCAGATTCTGGGTTTCAACCTGTTCCCAGCCAAGGTGCGCCAGACTGAAATAGCCTTCTATCTGCAGCACCTGAACCAGTTCGGCCTGCCCCTGGACAACCGCCGCGACTACACCAAGCTGGACTGGGAAATCTGGACAGCCACGCTTGCCGATACGCCGCAGCCCGGCAACCCCGATCCTTTTGCCACGTTCATGGCGCCCATCGGCCGCTGGATCAACGAGGGCCCCACGCGCGTTCCGCTCACTGACTGGTACGACACCAAGGACGGCAAGGAGCAGGGCTTCCAGGCGCGCTCGGTCGTCGGCGGCGTTTACATCAAGGCCCTTTCCGACAAATCCCTGGCCGCCAAATGGCGCAACCGCATCGAGCCTTAGCCGTCTGCACACCAACTCATAAACCAGGCCCGCCCTTTCGCTTTTTCCCCGGCGATAGGGCGGGTAACTTCAATCCCTGCGTTGCAAGTTACTAAAAACCACCGTCTATTCAAATCCCCTTAACATTCGCGGTAGACAATCAATTACGGCAGTTCATCTGCAAGGGAGATATCTGTGAAGAAGACTTTGGTTGCCGTTATGTTCTTGATGTTGGCCTTGAGCGCTGCTCAGGCTCAGAAACTGACCGGGGCGGGCGCAACCTTCCCCTATCCCATTTACTCCAAATGGTTCAGTGAGTACAGCGCGGCTCATCCTGGCGTTGAAATCAATTACCAGTCCATCGGTTCCGGCGGCGGAATCCGCCAGGTGACCGCGGGCCTCGTGGACTTTGGCGCCACTGACGGGCCCGCCACCGACGAACAGCTTGCCGGCTCGAAAACCAAGCTCATCCACATTCCCACCGTGCTCGGCGCCGTGGTCCCGGTTTTCAACGTCCCCGGTATCGGCGACCTCCGGTTCAGCTCCGAAGTCCTGGCTGATATCTATCTGAACAAGATTCAGAACTGGAGCGATCCGCGCATTGCCAAAGACAACCCGGGCGTAAAACTGCCTGACTTGAAGATCATCGTCGTTCACCGCTCCGATGGCAGCGGCACGACCTACATCTTCACCGACTTCCTCAGCAAGGTCAGCAAGGAATGGGCCGGCGGCCCCGGCAAGGGCACTTCGCCCAGTTGGCCGGCGGGTGTTGGCGGCAAGGGAAATGAGGGAGTGGCTGGCCTGGTTCGCCAGTTGCCCGGCTCGCTCGGCTACGTGGAACTGATCTACGCTCTGCAAAACAAGATCAGCTACGGGTCGGTCAAGAATCCCGCCGGCAACTTCGTCAAGGCCACCATCGAAGGCGTCACCGACGCAGCCGCCAGCGTCAAGCAAATGCCGGCCGACTACCGCGTCTCCATTACCAACGCGCCCGGCGCCAACTCCTATCCCATCTCCAGCTTTACCTGGATGCTGGTTCCCCTGCGCTCCGCCGATCCGGCCAAGGGCAGGGTGATCAAGGATCTGCTTAGTTGGATCGTCAAGTCCGGCGAGAGCGAAGTCTCCGCTCTCTCCTATGCCCCGCTGCCCAAGAGCGTAGCGGAAAAAGTCCTCCAGACGGTCTATTCGCTGCAGTAGAAACACGCCGGTATCATCACTGCTTCTCGGCTTCCCAGCTTTCCAGCTTCGCCGCTGCGCATTCCTTGCGCAGCGGCGAAGCTGGCATAACTTCACTTATTCACGTCTTATTGATTGTTTCTTTGAGTTATAGAGAGATACCACCCGATCCGCCCCTGCTCTAAGTTCATGGACCGTTGCGCAATGGCTGTGCTAGGATGGCCGGCGGAGGAATCAGAATGCGAAAGATGACACGGCTTCTGACCGTTTCCACCCTGTTACTTTTGCCGGGGATCTTGATTGCGGGCGAGCGCTTCGACGGCAATTGGCTTACCACCCTGACCTGTCCCGCAAAAGGAAACACCGAGGGCTACACCTGGAAGATTCCCAGCGTCATCCAGAACGGCAACTTCCGCGGCGAGCACGGCACGGCGGGGCAGCCCGGCTACCTTTTGATTGAAGGCCCCATTGCCGACAACGGCGCCGCCAAGCTGTCTGCCAACGGCATTGTCGCCTCAAGGAAATATGCGCGTGGCGTCTTTGCCCATGGGGGTGAGGATTACAGCTACAACATCAAGGCGCAATTCAAGGAAACACAGGGAACGGGCACACGCGACGAAGGCCTTGGCATCGTCGGCCGGCCCTGTACCTTTGACTTTGTGAAGCAGTAAGCAGGGAACTGGATTTGATTGATGCTAGGCGGCAAGGTGCTCGCGGATCAGACGGTCCACGAGCGGCATGAGAGCCTCGCCCGTGCGCGGCAGCACAAACTGCTGAGTTGCCGCATTCCAGTCCAGCTTGAAGCTGGTGGAGAGCGCCGAGATCCAAATCTGACGCACCGGCGCGTTCGGCGTTATCACAAACTTGCCCGGCGGCTCTTCGAACAAAACGTTCAGCACGCCGTTCTGTTCCTCTACCTCGAAGCCTGCATCGTCCGCTTCCTCGCGGGAATACAGATGCTGCTTCAGGGCCAGGAGAGCCATATCGACCAGACTGCGAAAATCGAGTTCATCCAGCATGGCCCTAGTTTAACAAGCCCGGCAGCCTTCGCCGGCATCGGGCTGTATAGAGCCGGGGGGCCGCAACAATGTCCTGAAATAAGACAAAATTATTCAGAAAGATTAAAGTTTGCTTCCCTCGTGCCGATCATCGCCAGCAGGGGCAGTAGTTGAGCCAGAAGCGGGAGATCATGGAAATCGGACCCATCCCAGCCCTTCATGCAGTGCCGGCCGTCTCGCCCAGGGGCAACGGACTGGACCTGCCCGCGGTCTTTGAGGTCAAGGACTCCGCCCGCGCCGGCGATGAAACCTATAACGGCAAAGGCAAGGAAGCCTCCGGCGGGCAGGACGATGAGACGGACGAACTGCTGGACGACGACAGCGAACTTGAATCCGCCGCGCCCGTGCCTCAAACCAGCTTTGGCAGCCAGGTCAACTTCTTCGCCTGAAAAATCCATTCCATCCACGCGGGAATGGAACTCTGCGTGAATATCTGCCTTACAACAAGACTGCAGCTGAGACCCTCTACAGCGTTCGCTTGAACAGCGGCGTCGCAATCAGCAGTGTGCCTATGCCGAACACAAACAGGAAAAGCAGATCGTATTGAATGGCGACAAAACCGCCGTCCTTGAGCAGGATGGCTTTGAAGCCGTGGATGCAGTACGTGAAGGGATCGACGACGGCGATGGCGCGCAGCCAGACGGGAAACGCGGCAATGGGGTACATGGCGCCGGAAGGGTAAAACAGCAGCAGATTGAGAACGCCGAACATGGCGCGCGGGACCAACGGATCGTCGACGCGGACCATCAAGAGGAACATCATGCCGTTGAAGGCAATGGAAGTGACAACGATCAGGGCCAGGATCTCCAGGTCTGCCATGGGATTGAAGATGATGCCGAGGCCCGCCATGAGGGAGCCGATCACCGTGAGCGAAATGCCGGAAAGCACGGCCTTGATGGCGCCGGCCGTATTAAGTCCGAAGACTAACTCCAGCTTGGTGATGGGAGTTACAAGATAGCCTTCGTGGACGCCGCGGGCCTTGTCGTCGATGTATAACATGCCGCCGCCGATCATCACCGAGATATACATGGCCAGCGCGATGCAGGCGGGGAGCAGAAACTTCATGTAATTGACGTACGGATAGAGCTCGACAATCTCCAGGGCGATGGCGGTAGCCACGCGCGGCTGGATAACAGGGGTGGTGAGCGCGGTAACCAGCGCCTGCATTTCAGCCTCGATGCTGCTGGACGTGAACAGGTCGGAGTTATCGACGACAAAGCCGATGCGCGGCCGGTCCTGCGCGTAAACGCGGCGCGAGTACTGGGCGGGAATAATCACAGCGCCGTCGATCTTGCCGGTGCGCACGTCTTCGCGGGCCTTGTTCTCATCGCTGTACTCCACGGTGGTGAAGGTCTTGATGTTGACCGCGATCGAGTCGAAGCCTTCGCGGATTCTCACCGCCTGCGGGCCGTGATCGTAATCCACTACGGCCACATGCGCGCCCACAATTTTTCCGCCGAAGGCGTTGCCCATGATGAGCAGCTGCAGGATCGGCATCATGAGCGACATGATCATGAGCGTGGGCGAGCGGAAGAACTTGCGCATCTCGCGCTCGACAATGGCGAACATTCTGTTCATGGCTGCGCTCCGGGCCGGGGCGGCAAGGTAAATGCGGGAGGCTTCACCAGTTCGTCGCGCAGTTGCCGGCCCGTGTAGTGCACAAACACGTCGTCAAGCGTGGTGTTTTGCACGCTGAGCGAGGTCAGAGTCTCGCCCAATGAGGCCGCCATCTCCACCAGTTGCATGGTCGTCTTCGAGCCCGAAGAAGTCAGCACGCGATAGAAGCCGGCGCTCTCGGCCTGCACGCTGGTCACGCCGTCCAGCTTCTCCAGCCGTGCGCCCCACTCCGCGGTCTCGCGGTTGAAGTGCACCTCCACCACGTTGGCTCCCGGCACGCTGTGCTTGAGCTCGGCGGGCGTGCCCAGCGCCACCAACTTGCCGTGATCCACAATGGCGATGCGGTCGCACAGCTTGTCGGCTTCTTCCATGTAATGCGTGGTCAGCAGCATGGTCAGATTGCGCGTGTTCTTCAGGTTGTTCAGCATCTCCCATACGGCGATGCGCGACACCGGATCGAGGCCCGTGGTGGGCTCGTCCAGAAAGAAGATGCTCGGATTGTGGACCAGGCCTCGGGCCAGCTCAACGCGCCGGCGCATGCCGCCGGACAGCGTCTTCACCTGCGCGCCGCGCCACTTGCTCAGATCCACCGCCTCCAGCACTTCCGCAATGTTCTTTTCCCGCTGCGCCCGGGGCACGCTGTAGAGCTTGGCGTAGATGCTCAGGTTCTCCTCGACCGTCAGGTCCGGGTCGCTGGTAAGCGCTTGCGGAATCACGCCGATCATCCGCCGCACCGCGTCGGAGTCCTTTGCCACGTCGTGGCCGGCCACGATGGCCCTGCCGCTGGTGACCGGAATCAGCGTGGTCATCATGCGGATCAGCGTGCTCTTGCCCGCGCCGTTCGGTCCCAGCAGCCCGAAGATTTCGCCTTCGGCCACGGAAAAGCTCACGTCCTTCACCGCTTCAAAATCGCCGTAGCGCTTGAAGATGTGTTCCACGGCAATAGCCGCGGGCGCAGAAGCCCCCTGCGCCTGGCTGCCGTATGTATCCGGTCCGCTCACTGTTTCACCAGCCGGCTTTTGGGAATGTAGACCTCGGCCGTCATGCCCGGCACAAACCGCTCGCCGGGGTTGTCGATCAGCAGCTTCAACTGCACCGTCTTGATGTCCCGCTTGCGGCTGCTCACGTCGCGCTGCGTGGCAAAATCCGCCAGGGCCGCCTTGTTGATGATCTTGCCCTCGAGCGTAACGCCGCTCGGCATCACCACCCGCAGGCTGTCGCCCACCTGCACGCTGTCGGCCTGCGTCTCCGGCAGCGGCGCATAGATCCACGTCTGGGTCAGGTCCATGATGGTCACAATCGGCGCTCCGGCGGCCAGCACCTCGCCCTGCCGCGCCGCCAGCACATTCACCTTGCCGCTTACCGGCGCAAACACCTGCGAGTAGCCGAACTGCACTTTGGCCTGGGCGGCCAGCGCCCGCGCATTCGCAACCTCGTCGCGCGTAGAGTCCACCGTCCGCGCCGCCACGCTCGTCAGCAGTTCATGCGCGCGCGCCTGCCGCAGGCTGGCTTCGGCTGCGGCTACGTTTTCCCGCGCCGCATCCACCGCCGCCTGGTCCGCCTGCAGGCTGGTTACTGCATCGTCTTTCGACTGCTGGCTCATGATGCCCTGGTTGCTCAGCGCCACGTTGCGGCTGGTGTCGGCCTGCTGGTGGTCAAACTGCGCCTGCGCCTGCGCCAGCGTAGCCCGCGCCGCCTTCAGCACGGCCTCGGCGCTCAACGTCGCGCTGCTGGTTTCGCCGCGCGTCTGCTGCACCGTATCCACGCTCCCGGTCAGCTTCCACTTCTGGCTGCTGGTGTTGGCCTCGGCTGCTTCAAGCGCCGCATGAAGGTCGTCGCTCTCGATGACCGCGATCAACTGCCCGGCCTTCACTTGCTGCCCTTCTTCCACCGCCAGCATCTGGATGCGCCCGGGAATTTTGGCGCTCACCAGCACCTCGTTCGCGTCTACCGTGCCGATCAGTTGCAGATCGGTCTTGGGACGCACCGTCACCAGGTACCAGATCAGCGATCCCACGGTCAGCAGCGCCAGGATCAAAAAAACTCTGTTGCGTGCGCTCACAAGTGCCTCACTTCTTCAGTCTTGATTTCGCGGAATTCCGCGGCGGGCCGCGGCCTGATACCGCCATCCGCGGGCATGGGCGTTGTTTCAAGCACGCGCGCCGCCAGGCGCGCCCCATGCTTCCGGTCGTGAAAGATCGCCTGACCCAGAAACTCGATTGCCAATTTGCGGCGCATCTCCAGCGCGCCGCGTTCCAGCGGATCTGCGCCCAGAATCATGTGCATCATCGGCGCGGAAAGAAAGTACAGCACATTGGCTCCCAGCGCCGCATTGCGGATTTGCGACGGGTCCACGGCGATCAGTTCGCCCGAGGCGATGCCCTCGTCCAGCACCTGCTGCGTCCGGGCCGTCAAAGGCTTGAAGACGGTCTCCACCAGCGGCGTCAGGGCATTGCTTTCACCGCGGTGCAGGCGGACCATCTCCTGCTGCATCAGGCTCTGGAATCCCCGGTTGGTGTGGATGCGGTCAAAGTGGTCCAGCGCCGACTTCAGAAATCGCTCGCCGGCCGAGGCATCGGCCTCCAGCACGGCCATGCTCGTGGCCCGCACCCCTTCGGCTACAGAGTCCAGAGCGGCGGCATACAGCGCATCCTTGCCCTTGAAGTAGTAGTAGAGCAGGGCTTTGTTGACCCCGGCCTCCTCGGCAATCTGCTCGGTGCGCGCCCCGGCCAGCCCGTTCTCGCTGAACTGGCGCACGGCCGCGCTGAGAATGCGGGCACGCGTCTGGTCGGCGCGGTCGCTCTGGGTCCGGACTGGAGTGGTGTTCGCCATCATATTAACTAACCAGTTAGTAAATTACCCCAAATCGAAAATCCCCGCAACCCCCCAACCTGGGCTTTCCCCGTAACAAGTGAGCTATCCGGTACAGCACGGGCCAGGCGGGCGAGGGAATCTATAGGCCGGCTCCACGAGGCAGGAGATGTTGCTTCTCCCGGACTCGGTTCGATCCGCACAAAGGACCAATATGAAAACGACCAAGTTGTTCGTTGCCTTGCTGGCGCTGCTTGCAGTGGGCACGATAGTGGGCTGCCGCGAGTTCTCCACCAAATCGCCGGACGTTTCCGACAGCCTTCGCAAGGCGCTCTATCAGGCAGGCCTCAAAGACGTCACCGTTACCCAGGATCGCGACAAGGGCATCGTGACCCTCGGCGGCCAGGTCGCCACCGAGAGCGACAAGATGCAGGCTGAATCCGTGGCCAAGTCGCTTGCCGGCTCGCAGGTCGTCGCCGACCAGATTGCAGTGACTCCCGCGGGTACAGGCGTTGAGACCGCGGCCGTGAATACCGATCTGGACCAGGGCATCGAGAAGAATCTGGATGCGGCGCTGATCCAAAACAAGATGAAGGATAGCGTGAATTACGCGGTGAAGAACGGCGTCGTCACGCTGACCGGAGAAGTGAACTCGGAGCACATGCGCACCAGCGCGCAGACAGTGGCCACCGGGGTGCCGAATGTGCGCCAGGTGGTGAACGCCATCCAGGTGGTCAAGCACCGCAAAGCCAGCTCTTCGCAATAGAAACGGCAGACCGGATCGATGCCTAGATCATGGCCGCGAGCTTGGCGCCCAGCGTTACGGCGGCCGTGATGTTGTCGATCACCGTGCTGATGTCGCCCATCTGGGTGACGGACTGCTTCACCACCGCATTGGCTGCGGCAAGCTGTGTGCTGAGCGTGGCCACCTGGGGATCGTCGTCCGTCAGGATTTTGCCGATGCACTTCTGATAGTCAGCCTCAGCCACGGCGTACTGGTTTTCCAGATCGGTCCTCTGCTGCGGGGTTTTGCAGGCCGCCAGCAGCAGCGTGTACTGGGAATCGAGCGAGAGGAAGGTTGCCTGGACAGTCGGGAGTACGTTGGACGGCATGCTTTGACCTCTTCCTTAATAGGATTCAACCTGCGTGGCCCACTTTTCCACGTTGGCGACCGTGACCGGAGGCATGCGGAAAGCCATGGGCTTGTCTGTGGCGACGGCGTGAACTCTCTTCGACATCTCCTGCAGCGACTTGGTCATCGCCTCGGTCGCCTTGGCGCAGGAGTCATCCTGTGCGGCTTGACGCGCCGTAATCTGCTGTTTGGCCAGCGGAACCAGCGCGGCCTTCACTTCGGCAGAGGGCGCTGCGGGCCTCAACCCGAAGGGATCGAGCGCAACTTTCAGGAGCGCGGTGTTGTCGGCGGCGTCATGGTCCACAAGATAGCCTGCCAGGTTTGCCGCCAGCTGGTCGTAGACCGTGTCAATTGAGTTCCAGGCCTCGCTCTCCTTGATGAATAGCGCGGTCAAACCCTGCGAGAAATCGTCTATCGCCCTGGCCGCTGCGCGTTCCTTGTGTTCCTGGATGGCCGTGACAAGCGCCTGGAGCGCGGTCTTCAGGGCGTTCTGTTCGCCGGTTGAAGCCTTCACCGGCGCCAGGGACTCGACTTCCGTTTCGAGTTTGGCTGCCGAAGCCGAAACGTCGGCAGGAGCGGTTGAGCCGGTCAGTTTTGCAAATTCGGCCGCCAGGGTGGAGAAATCGTCAGCCAGCTTGGCCCGCTTGGCCAGCTCCGCCTGGTTGTTCTTCAGTAGTTGGCGGTTTTCTGCCGTGTAAGGCTTGGAGAGAATCTGCTCGTTGAGAATGTAAATCTGGTTGGTATTGGCAAGGATGGTGTTCAGGGCGGTGTAGTAGTCGCAGAGTGACTTGGCGGTCGCTGACATTTGCGTCGCGGCGGCGGCGGCGTCCTCTGAGGTCTTGCATCCCGTTGCAGCAAAGGCAGCGGCGAGCCACAGCACGGTGATTGTCCGCAATGGCATGCGCAGCCTTGCGATCGCATTTCGTAAACCTGGCATGACGTACCTCGTTGGCCGATGGGGATTGATTTGCAGAAGGGGAATCTGCTGTGTAGGCAAGAATACATCCAACGGGTGAATTGTCAATTGACTTTGCCGTAAAGATCGCGGCGGGCGCCGTGGGTTCAAATTGAAGTTGCAGGAAACCGGCCGCGCTGCTCCAATGGCGTCACAAGGCTCCCGGCTTTCCCTCCCCATCCATACCCCCTACAATAAAAAGCAGAACTTAAAACCCCGAGGACCCCCATGCCGCTTTCCGGAGAAGCCATCCGCCTGATGAACTACATTGACGACGTTGCCGTAACCTTGCGCCGCGTCCTGGCCACCATCCCCACCCTTACCGCCGAAGAGCGCGCCCGCGTAGCCGAACACCTGCTGCACGCCCGGCCCAACGCCGAGGATGTAGCCCAGGCCCTGGCCGTCAAGTAAGCCCGCCCCTTGCCCACAACTGTCGCCATCATCGGAGCCGGTCCCCTGGGCCGCTGGCTTGCCCTGGCCGCGGCCCGCGCCGGCTTCAGCGTTTTGCTGGAAGACGTGATGCCCCACAACCTGCATCACGCGCTGGAGTTGCTGCGTCTTGAACTCGGCCCGGCTGCCCTGCCCGCCGTGACCTTCGTCTCCACCATCGAGGACGCCGTTCACGACGCCGATCTGGTCATCGACTGCGTCCCCGACGAACTGGAATCGAAGCTGGAAATCTTCTGGCTGCTTGACCGCATGGCCCCGCCGCGCGCGGTCTTTGCCACGCCCACCACGCGGCTGTCCATTGCCGACCTGGCCAACTGCACCTACCGCCCCTCGCAGTGCATCGCTCTGGCCGTTGAAGCCTCCGCGCTGGCCGCCGGAAGCAGCAAGACAATCCTGCTGCGCACCGCGCCGCAAACCTCGCCTGAGACCGTAGCTCTTCTCGATCGCTTCTGCCGCCGCCTTGGCTTCACGCCCACATTCGAGCCAGACCCCGCGGGGCTGCCGGCCAGCTGATCCCTGTTCCCCTGTCTCTGCCATCCGCCGCAGATTCCCGGCTTTTTTGTTGCGCGCGGCCAAGTTGTGCTGGCACAATGCTGATACCCCCGATTTGTAGAACCAGCTAATCTGCCGCAAGACAAGTGCCCCGCCCAAATGAAAATCTGCCCCCAGTGCGAGACCGGATTTCACGACAGCCAAACGACGTGCCCCACGCACGGCGGCATGCTCAGCGAGATTCGCGATCTCAGGCCGGGCATGTTGATCCGCGATACCTACCGGATCAAAAGCAAGCTGGGAAAGGGCGGAATGGGCGCCGTGTATCTGGCGCAGCAGACCCTTCTGGACGAGCCACGCGCGCTTAAATTCCTCTCCCAGGATTTGAGTGAAGACGAGGCCTTTACCAGCCGCTTTCTGCGCGAGGTGCGGACTCTCCGCCAGATTCGCAACAAGAATGTGGTGGACTGCGGCGACCCCGAGCGTGCCGAGGACGGGTCTCTGTTCTTCTCCATGGAATTTGTCGATGGGCCCAACCTGCGGGACTATCTGAAAACCGCCTCGCGGCCCTTCGATGTGCGCCTGGCGCTGCACATCGTCCGCGGCATCGCCGAGGGATTAGGTGCGGCGCACGCCAAGGGAATGGTCCATCGCGACATCAAGCCGGAAAACATTCTCATGGCCAAAGAGGGCGAAATCTGGATTCCCAAGATCGCCGACTTCGGCATAGTGGCCACCAAGGAAAGCAGCCACCAGACCCGCACCGGCAGCGCCCTGCTCACCATGGCTTATGCCGCGCCCGAGCAGTGGACCGGCACCCGCGCCGCGGATCTCGATGGCCGCACCGACCTCTATGCCCTCGGCGGCGTGCTCTATGAAATGCTCACCGGGCAGTGCGTCTTTGACGCTGAAAATTATCACGGCTGGGCCCAGATGCACATGCATACCGCGCCCATGGCCCCCAGCAGCCTGCGCCACGATTTGAAAAAATGGAAGGGTCTGGACGCGCTGGTGCTGCGCCTGCTGGCCAAGGACCGCAACGACCGCCCGCAAAGCGTGGCCGAGTTGCTCACGCTGCTGGATGCGGTTGTCTTTGAGCCATCCCTGGTGCAGGGCTCGACCGATCCCTGGGCGGCAACCTCCGTCTACACCCCGCCCCGCGAGCAGCTTTCTTCGCAGCCGGGCCGGGGCACGGGCGCCAACATTCAGGACGCGGAAACATCCTTGCCTGTGCCCGTCAGGAGCTACGGCACCGGAACCCCGCAGCAGCAGGCTGAAACCTCCATGCAGGTGCCGGCCAGGAGCGCCGCGCCCCCTGCCAATTCCCAGGAAGCTGAGACTTCCATGCAGGTTCCTGTCCCGAGTCCTCCGCCCGTCGTCAGACGCCAGCAGGTCGCACCGCCTTTGCCCGCCCCTCCCTCGCCGGTTCAGCAGCGGGGTGAAGAAGACATCGACTCCATGACCCTCAGCAGGTCCACCCGGAAGCTGCCTGTTGACGGCCGCAGGACCGGCGCTTATCAGACCGTCAACCGAACCTCCCGTGGCGTTGCCGTCACCGGCGCCGGGGCAGTTGCCGATGAGCAGGATTTGCCCGCTGCCAAACGCGGCGTTTCCGTCTGGGTCTGGATCTTGCTGCTCGCGGCCATCGTCGGCCTTGCCTTTGCCGCGCAACACTTCTACGTGCCCAAGGCGAAGTTCCGCAATCTCCAGAATCAGAACGGCGCCATTCTCTCCATCGCCTTTACCGCCGATGGGCACACCATGGCCTCGGCCAGCCAGGACAACACCATCCAGCTTTGGGATGTGACCGCCGGCAAGCCCTTGAACACCCTCTCGGACCATGTCGATGCCGTAGCCTTCAGCCCCGATGGCCGCACCATGGCCTCGGCAGACTCGGACAAGAACGTCAGGCTGTGGGATGTGGCCAGCGGACAGGTCATCGCCACCATGGGCGGCCATGCGGACCAGGTTCTCTCCGTTGCCTTCAGCCCGGACGGCCGTACGCTCGCTTCAGCCAGCCAGGACAAGACCATCAAGCTCTGGGACGTGGCGGGAGACCGGGTGATCCGCACCCTGCAAGGCCACACCGCCGAGGTTCGCTCCGTAGCCTTCAGCCCCGATAGCCGCACCCTCGCCTCGGGCAGCGCGGACAACACCATCAAGTTTTGGGATGCGTCCACGGGCAAGCTGGTGCGGACGCTGCCAGGGCACTCCCGCCCGGTCAACTCCGTTGTCTTCAGCCCGGACGGCCACACCCTCGCCTCGGCCGGCGACGACACCACCGTCAAGCTGTGGGACGTTGCCGGCGGCAAGGAATTGCGCACGCTGCAAGGGCACACGGACGCGGTGCGCTCGGTAGCCTTCAGCCCCGACGGCCGTACGCTCGCCTCGGGCAGCACCGACACCACGGTCAGGCTTTGGGACGCAGCCAGCGGAAACGCGGTCAGCACCCTGCAGGGCCACACCGCCGCCGTGCAGTCGGTCGCCTTCAGTCGTGACGGCAACACTCTGGGCTCGGCCAGCGACGACCGGTCCATCAAGCTCTGGTTCATGGAAACCGCGCGCAACTAGATTTCCTGCCGCCGTATTCGCGTCTGAATTAACGCCTGTACGTGCCCATCCATTGCGTCTGCGCCAGCACGTGCGGCTTCATGGCCACTTCCAGTTCGTGCCGGCCTGCGCCCGCCTTTACGTCGAGCCTTGCATCCAGCGCATACAGCTTGAAAAAGTAGCGATGGGGCTTGCCCGCGGGCGGACACGGGCCGCCATACCCCACGCGCTTGAAGTCGTTCCTGCCCTGGCGCGCGCCATTGTCAAGCAACTCAACCTTTGCCGCTGCTTCCGGCAACGCCGTAGCTTTGGCAGATAGATTCCAGATGATCCAATGGGTCCACGTGCCCACAGGCGCATCGGGATCGTCCGCAATCAGAGCCAGCGATTGCGCTCCGGCTGGAACGCCGCTCCAGTTCAATGCCGGCGAAAGGTCGTCGCCATCGCACGTGTACTTGCGGGGAATCTCGCCGCCGTTTGCAAATGCCGTTGATGTCAGGGCAAAAGGCATCGCTCCGCCTCCTTGTATCTGGGAATGGCCGGTCTTCACCGGAAATGGGACGTTCTGTCCGGATGCGCCCAGCCACGCGCAGGTGAATGCAACCAGCATTGCTGCGCTGGTGAGAATCAGGGAATTAGATAGTCGCTTGTTCATGTCGAATTCCAGCGGAACGAAGTGTATCACCGCTGGCGGGCTCTCCGGCGTCAACAGTGCCGTTCGTCTCCGTCAAGTCCGGCTGGCTGGATTCAACTGGCTCCATCACGGCGCCAGCATGATCGGGGCCACCCAGAACGCGACTCTGTGGCCGGCGGGATCGAGAACGCTGATCTGGCACTGGTATGCGCCGGGCGCAAGTTCGCCAAGGCCGATTTGGAAGCTGAACGGCGTTATGCCCAATCTGCTATCGGCCGCGGGAGTCACGGCGACAGGGGTCGTCTCAAATGCCTTCTTGCCTTCCTTGTAGAGGCTCACATAGGCAATCAGCGGCGTCGCGGGCTTTGCGGCGGCTGCGGGCGTTGCTGCCTTGGCCGCGCCGCCTTCATAGCCCTGCAGGTAGACATACATATCCCGCTTGATTGAGAAGACCCGGGTCACGCTCGGGATCAGCTTGGCCCCATCCTGCACCAGCGGATTGTCCGCGTTATCCTTGGCCTGTTCCTTGCCCTTGGTCGCGTTGTAGAGCGCGTCCTTCAGGTCCACGCGCTGGCTGCTCAACACCACGGAGCTGATGGGTACGCGCGTTGTCTCCTTGTTCAGATTGGGAATGACGAATGACGTCTGGTAGGTTCCGATCCTTCCTGTTTCGTCGTCGCGCGCCAGGAACTTGATCGAGTACCGGCCCGGCGTGAGCGTAAATCCGGCGTCGTACTCCACCGGACGCTTGGCCAGCTCGGCCGCCGTCGCATCGCTCAGCTTGATGTTCACGTTGTCGCGCACGTTGGTGATGGTGATGCCGCTGACCTCGTCCTTGATCTCGCACACAAAATCGATCAGTGTGTGCTCGGCTCCGAATTTCTTTGCCAGCGCCAATTCGCGGCCGGGTATCTTCACCACGATGGGCACAAAATACTCCGCGCGGTTGAGCTGAAAATAATCGATCTCCATGGCGATGGTCAGATCGGTGATGGGGTCGCCCAGCATCAGCGCGTCTTCAAGCTGCCGCTCCTTGTCCACCTCCGTGAACTTGTTGAACTCCTTGTTCGCGTAGTAGCCCTGGCGGTACGCCAGGCTGGCGTCGCGCGCAGGCGTCAGCTCGATCTTCACCCGCCGGAAGCGCCCGTTCTGCGCGGTGTTCGTTGTGTAGTAGCCCACGATGTAGTAGTCGGAAATGGCCTGCTGCGCCTGCACGATTCCCCGCGTCAGGTCGTTGTTGTCAAACAGCGCCTTGCCGCCGGTGTCGGCCGCCAGCGAATACATCGTGTCCTGCGATTGCTGGAACCTGTCGGTCCCCGCCTGCGCCGCCGCGCCGGAATACATGCCCACGTTGCCCGGCGAGCCCTGCGTTGCGTCTCCCAGCGGCGCGCTCGCCACCAGCCCGCGCGCGTCAATGGGCCAGAAGGATACGCCGGCCCGCACCGCCGCGTCGATCGTCGCGTGCAACTGCGCAATATTGTCCACGCCGTTCAGCCGCATGCCGCTGGCAAAATAAACCAGCGACTTTTTCTCGCTCATCTGTTCCAGCATCCGCGCCGCGGTCTGCAGCGCCGCAAGCTGCCGGTCGGTGTTGAAGATGTTGAACTCGCTGTCGTCCTGCCCGAACGCGGCGCCGGTGTCGGCGCTTGCGGAGTCGTCGATGGAGTCCGCCGATCCCTGGCCCTCGCCCACAATCAAGGTTTGCAAAATGCTGAGCAGCCGGTTGCGGTCAGCCGTAAAGTCCTGCAGAATATCCACCGACCCGCCATTGAATCGCATGATGGAAACCAGGTCCGCGGAGGTGATCTGGGTGCGCACAAACTTCTCCGCCGCGGTCAGCGCGCGCATCTGGTCCTGGGGCGGCAGCGCGGTCATGTCGAAATAAAGAGCGAGCAGACGCCGGTCCTTGTACTTGTTGCTCTCCGGAGGTTCCGGCGCAATCGAGGTGCGGGTCAGCGTTTTGTAAATCGTAATCGCTTCATCGTCCGCCGATGCCGGGGGCAGGGGACTGGAAGCGGGCGTCAGTTGCTGATGCTCGCAGATCTTGATGGTCTGCGGTGCGCCATCCTCCGTCACTACAAAATCTTTGGCCGTCAGCCCGGGGATGAAGTTGCCCTTCTTGTCTTTCACCTCGACAGTCTCGATAACCAGTTGCGAGTTGAGGGTCAGCTTGTACGTGTCCGCCTGTCCAGGCGCCGTATTGGTTCCAACCTGCTGCGCGCCCGCGCACGTTCCCGCGCAGAGCGTCATTAACATCGTCCATGCCATGAGCCAACGCATCGTCAAAACCTCAGCCTCCCCGTCACTTGCAGGCTGCGCATGGGATTGGCCGCCGCCGGCAGCCCGAACGTGGTGCTGTTCACCGTTGTGTTCCATGCGGTGAACGTGCCGTGATTCAGCAGGTTCGTTGCATCGACCCGGACATCCAGGTTGAATGGAGGGCGCAGCCGGAAGGTCCGCGACAGGGCCCCGTCCAGGCTGAATTGATTCGGCCCGGTGATTGAATCGCGCCGCGCCGTGCCCCAAGAGCCGCTGGCGGGCGCGCTGTAAGCTGCGCCGTTCAGATGGTAGCCGTTCGACGCTTGGTAAATCGCCGCGCCGGTCAGGTCCGGCCTGATGGTGTTGGTGAAGCCTGTGCCCGGCACTGCCGCCAGGTAGAGCGGCGTCTCCGGAAATCCGCTTCCCGCCGAGATCTGGCTCATGGCCGTCCACTCCTTCAGCAGCCTTCCCCGCCAGCCGCTCAGCAGCGTCCGGCCGCCCAACCCCATTCCGGTTGTGTATTGAATCTGCGCGCTCAGCAGTTGCCGCTGGTCAAAGGTGGAGAGCCCGCGCTCGGCGCGCGGATTCAGCCAGTTCTGCGCAATTGTGGGCGCCGCGCCGGGCTGGCTTGTGCTGGCCGCGGTGGCCGCCGATGTTGCCGCGACGTGCCCCTGTGCGCCCACCTGCGCGTCGTCGTCCATCGCTTTGGCGAACGTGTAATTCACGCTTGCCGCAAATCCGCTGCGCAGCCTGCGCCGCAACTGGAACTGTCCGGCCTCGCGCGTCGAGTTGCCGTTCGAGGTCCGGTAGACAAACCCCAGCGGACACGAGGGGCATGGGTTGGTCGCGCCGATCGGGTATGTGTTCGGCAAAATCTCCTGCATCCCGTGCGTGCCCTTGGACCCCTGATAGGTAGCCGTCATCACCAGCGCCCAGGGCAGATCCCGCTGCACCGACAACTGCCAATTCTGCGCATAGCCCACGCGCAGGTTGGGGTCGATGGCAAAGCTGTCCGCGGTAGTGCCGGCGCAGTTCTTGAATCCATTGGCCAGCGTCAGCGGGCACGCGCTGCTGTTGGAGACGTTCAAGCTGGTCGAAAGCGGCGCCTGCTGCGCCATGTTCTCCGCGGCGGAAAGATAGACCGACGTATCGTCGTAAATTCCGTAGCCGGCGCGCACCACCAGTGTCGATGCCGGTATCGGCCGCCAGGCAATGCCGATGCGCGGCTCAAATCCGAGCCTGTCCGGACGCACCAGCGAACTGGGATAATTCGTCCCCGTCAGCGCGCCTTTCGGACTGCTGCCCAGCACCGGCGCTGCTGCCGTGAATCCCGACGCGATGTCCAGGTTCACCAGCCGCCCGCGCAACTCGGTCATCGGCGCGCCGTAGTCCCAGCGCATGCCCGCGTTGATGGTCAGCTCCGGCAGTATCCGCCAATCGTCGGTAAAGTACGCGTCGTACACCGGCTGCCGGAAGTATTTGTCGGGGTTGCCGTAGGCTAGCGCGCTGGTGTCGGGAACGCCGAACAGAAAATCCGCCAGGTCCGATCCGCTGCTTCCCGCTGCGCCGCCGCCCTGCGTGGCCGCTCCCGTAAACGTAAACGTGCCGCGCGGATTTTGCTGTGCGTATTCGTTGTACTCCTGCCGCCGGAAATCTCCGCCGAAGGTGAAGTTGTGGCGCTTGAGCGTACTTGTCACGCTCAGTGAGACCGCTTCCGTGCGGTTGCGGTTGAATTCGCTGTTGGCGTCGCCCAGCCCCGCGATGCTTGAAAACACCAGGTTCGGCGGACCCCAATCCGCCGGGTCCGTATCGTTGCCGCCGATGCCGGCCAGCCCCGAAACATCCTTGCGGTTGGCAAACTCCGGCTGCACCTCGGTGCGCATCCGCGTAAAGTGATAACCCAGCAGGGCAAAGATCTGGTGGTGGAAGCGGTGCGACCAGTTCACGTTCGCGTCGAGTCCCAGCGTGCTTGTGTCATCCACAAAGTGAAATAGGTTGGTATTGTTGGCCCGCGAACTGCGGAATCCGAAACCGCCGTACAACTGGTCCCTGTGTCCGATGGTCTTGTTCAGCCGCGACTGTAGCGCGTCCACGTGCGCGTCGTTCAGCACTTCGGCTTGATAGTTGTAGCGCGAGTTTCCCGCCAGGCTCGGCAGCGGCTGCGGATACAGATTCAGCAGGGCCGACGCCACCGGGTTCACCGGAATGATTCCGGTAAACGGCAGCCCGGTTGCGGGATTGTAGATCGTCACTGGCTGCCCCTGCGCGTTCAGCAGGCCGGAGAGGTTGCCGCTTCTCTCGTCCGTGGTCGGCACCAGCCCCGTCTGGTTCGCCGCATCCGCGTTGCGTGTCCACTGGTAGGCGACAAAAAAGTTCGGTCCATTGGGCAGCAGGCGGGGAATGCGCAGCGGGCCGCCCAGCGCAAGCATCATCGTGATCCGGCTGTACGCGTCCTTGGGTGTTTGCTGCCCTGCCAGCGAGTAGGGCCGCGCATCGAACACCGCGTTGTCGGCAATGGCGCCGATGCTGCCGTTGTAAAGCCCTTTGCTGCCGGGCCGCCGGTTGCCGAACGCGGGCGACAGGGCAAACGGCGAGGTGGCCGCGTTATTCTGGCTGCCGTTGATCAGCAGTCCGTCGGCTGCCTGCTCGTTGGTTTCCTCCGGCGGCTGTGCGGCGTTCTGCGCCTCCGCGGGCTGAGCGGCTTGTTGCGGCGCCGTCTCCGCCTTGGCTGCCGGTCGCGTCTCAAGAGGCTTGGCCGCCTGTGCTTGAGCCAGCATCTGCTTGAGGTCCAGCAGTTTCAGCTCCCAATTGCCTTGCGGCGCATTGGCGGCTACCGCGACCTTGTCATCGAGCGTCGCAAAGCCGCGCATCTCGATTTCGATCTTCCACGCGCCGTCGGCAAGGTCTGCAAACTCGTACAGACCTTGCCGGTCGGTCAGGCTGGAGAACCGCCTGCCATCCTGCGTCACCGTCACCGTCGCGCCCGGAACCGGCACGCCGTGGAAGAAGACCTGCCCGTGATACTCCCGGGCCGCGGCCAGGCTCGATGCGCAGAGCAACGCCAGGGCGCACAACAGCGGGATTTTTCGCAGGCGCCGCACCATCAATCGATTCCCATCATCTGCTTAGTTGGCCGAAGGTTTCTCCACGTGATCCAGCACCAGCACCCCGACCTGCGCCTTGCCCGCATCCAGCTTCAGGCCGAGCTGCTCCTGGATGGCCGTAAACAGCGGCGGCGGCGCATCGATGGCATCGCTCGGCGGAGGCACCTTCATGCCCATCCCGCCAAATTGCGACTCGTCCGGCGTCCACTTCAGCAGAAAATTCCACTTGCCCGGCAGGGCTGTCTGATCCACCACCGGCCGGTCCAGCACCGCCGACTGCATCAAATGGGCAAAGTCGTCCATCGTCGCGTTCTGCACGGTCAATATGCCCAGCCCCCTGAAGAACAGCGCGGGAAGCGCATTCGGATCGGCCTCGCTTTTGGTCATCTTCTGTCCGCTTTTTGCCACCGTCAGCACATAGGCCGAGAGCTCTTTCGTATCCCGGTGAAACTTCAACTGGAAGCGGTCGGCAAGCAGCTTCTGAAACATGGTCCGCAACTGCTGGCTGTTCGGCGAGCCGGGTGTATCGGGCTGCCCGTCAATATCGAACTTCTCTGACCCCAGCCAATCGGGCCCGCCCACAATCTGTTTTGCGTGCACGCCGTACGCGAACGTGATCAGGTCGCTCAGCGTCGTATTGATGGTCTTTATGCGGTCTCCGCGCACCCCAAACAGCTTGCCCGGCTGGTCCGGCTTGCTGGGCTTGATGGTCGCCACTTCAAAGCCCGGGTTGGCATCGGCGGCCATCGGCGGAAGCTTGGGCGGCGGCTGCGGAATCGTCCACTCCGTTGCCGGCGTCGCCCGCTCCAGAAGCAGCGTGAGCGGGTTCGGTCCCTGCGTCCACGTACCCGCGATCGACTTGCCGTCCGAAGACATCTTGCCCTCAAATTTGCCGTCGATCATGTCGATCGAATACTTCAACACGCCGTCTTCAAAGCTGGCTTTGTTGGCCGGTATGCCTTGCCCGCCCTGGTCAATGCTGTACATCGTTGCCTTCACTACAGCCGGCTCCGCTTTGGCAATCTTTACCACGATCCGCAGATCTTTTTGCTGCGGAACGTGTAGCGTGCCCTGCCAGGTGTCGTCAATCTTCAGCGCCGGACTCACGGGCGCTGCCTGCGCGTTGGCCCGGTTCGTGTTCATCGCTCCGGAAAGCGCCATCATCAACCAGGCGCCGATCAGAACCAGCACAGTCGTGGCTTTCCTGTTGATTTTAAGATTGCGCACAAATCCCTCCATCATCATCGGGACATTCCTTTTCTGCGGTCGGCGTCCGAATAATACGGAACGCAAACCGGCTTATTCGTTGAATTCATGAAGAATACACCGATAAGACGCACCCGCATTCCTGTTGTCGCAAAGTTCCCGGCATTTTATTGCTGGCCCGCAGTTCTTCCGCATCGGCGTCATCGCCGGGCGGCGGCAGCTTCATCATCATGCCGCCTGCCGGCATCAGCAGCGAAAGCGGCAGCAGAAACTTGGCTGAGGCCAGTACCCACAGCCGGTGCCGCGTATGCGCATGATTGTGGCGCAGCACCAGGGTCAGCAGCCAGACTCCCCCCGCAAACACCGTCGACTGCCAAAGGTGGTTTACCAGTTCCGCCGTCCAGTTTGTGAGACCCAGTCCAGGAAAGATCATCCGTTCTTCCCCTTTCTCGCCGCCTTTTCCAGCGCCTTCTCGGCATCCCGCACATCCGCCAGCGTCAGCTTGCCCGATTCGATCAGGTGAGCCATCACCGGCTGGCTCCGTCCCCCAAAATACGCCAGCAAATCGTTCACAATTCCGCGCTGCGCCTCGGCGCGCGAAATCGCCGGCGCAAACACATGAAAGTTCCCCACCTTCTTCACGCGATCGACGATCCCTTTGGTTTCCATGCGGTAGACGGTGGTCTGAATGGTCGTATACGCGGGTAGGTGGTTGGCCGGAAAGGTCTCCTGTATCTCGCGGATGGACATCTCTCCGCGAGCCCACAACGCCTCCATGATCTGGAATTCGAGCTTCGATAATTTTGTGTCGGCCAAGGTTGATCTCCTACATGTGTAATAATGTCTACTACAAGAGTTCGTAAAATGCAAATCGCATCGTTCGCCCGCGTTTTTGCGGCCCTTCCGGCCATTGCTTTCCGGTTCAATCCGCAACGGTTCTCTGGCGCCTTCTCAGCCTTCTCCCAAGAGCTTGCGGGCAGGCATAACGCGCCTTTCCGCACTCGCGGATAGGTAAGAATTTGCTGCAGTTTCAGCGTCGATCTTGCGGGTTGTCTTTTGGGGGCTGGCAGGCGGGCAATGTAACAGCAGCAGATCGCTGATGAGCTCGCTTCCAGGCCGGGTGAAGGCTGGAATCTCGGATTGCGCTGTTTGCGTCTACCTAGGATCATGCGCAGACAGATCGGCGAACTGTGGCCGGCTTTACCGTACAAATTACGCGCGTGATCTGCGATGGATCAATCTTGGATGCGACGCGGTGCGTTCCATCGCAATCGCAACGGCCGAGACTGCGAGTGAGCTTCCGTCGACTCATCCCCGTGACCCAGTAATCTCTGCACTGAAAAATTGTGTTTTATCCGGCTGTCTCAGCATTGGCGCCCACCATGCGGAGTATCTCAAGACTCTTGCGGCTGTTCATTAAACCGGTAGCCGACGTAAGCATCTGTCAACAAATACCGCGGATTTCGTGGGTCGTCTTCGATCTTCTTGCGCAGCTGGCGGACGAATGTTCGAAGGTACTCGAGTTCGTTTCCATACTCCGGCCCCCACACGGATTTAAGCAGGCGGGCATGTGGAATCGGCTCTCCGGCGTGCATCATCAGGTAATGCAGCATCTCGAATTCCTTTGGCGTCAGATGAATCGATCGTCCACCCTTCATAACCCGGTATTTCACCGGGTCCAGTTCGAGCTGGCCTTGGCGAAGCGGTGCGTCTCGATTGGCGTCCTGAGCATTTCTTCTGCGCACGGCCGAGCGCAATCGAGCCGTCAATTCCCGCACTTGAAACGGTTTCGTAATGTAATCGTCGGCGCCGGCGTCCAATGCCAGCACCTTGTCATCTTCGCTATCCATGACGGTCAACATCAGGATCGGCAAACGTGCAACCGCACGCCGGATGCACCGGCAGGTTTCCACGCCTCCCATTCCCGGCATATCCACGTCCAGCAGCACGGCATCGAACCAGGTCACGCGCGCCAGCGATAACGCTTCTTCGCCGCGAGCCGCCTCCACAACCGTGAAGCCCATGCCAGACAAAGTCACGCGCAATGCCCGCCGCGTGGAACTGTCGTCGTCCACCACGAGAATCGTGCCTTGGCTTGCATTTGGCTGCTCTGTATTCACGGCACCCTCCTTGCGTCGATGGGCAGGGAAAGAGAGAATGTCGTTCCATCCTTGTCATCGCTTATGACCCACACGTGTCCATGATGAGCCTCGGCGGCCTTTCTCACTACTGAGAGTCCGATACCCGTGCCGGGTACGACATCTTTCAACTCCGGCGATCGATAAAAGCGCTCAAAGATCCGCTCCCGGTCCTCGATCCGAATCGTCGATCCGAAGTTGTGCACGGAAATCAGGACCTCGCTATGGCTTGCTCGCGCGGAAATCGCAATCGGCGTCCCAGCCTTCGAGTACTTACGCGCATTGTCGATGTACTGCGCCAGAATCATGGCGAGCAATCCACGATCCGCGTGCACCGTCAGCGAAGGGTCTTCCACCTCTACCTGAATGCTGTTTCTTTCCGGATCTGCCGGATGGCCGGACAATACCTCTGAAACCAGATCGACAACATTCACGTTGTCGGTTTCAAGGTCGACTTGGCGCGCTTCCAGCTTCGCCGCTTTCAAAAGCCTCGTGCACAATACGTTCAGTCGAACTGCTTCCGCGTCGATCAGTGTCACCAGGTTGCATTGGCGCTCAGTCAGCCCGCCCAGCTCAAGCAGGCCGGAACTGGCAGTCTGAACCGCCGTAAGCGGCGTCTTGAACTCATGCGCAAGGGCATCCATTACCGCAGCGCGCAACTGTTCGCTCTTTTTCGCAGTCTCGGCTCTGTCTTCCTTCTCAAACCACTGGTACCGGTCGATCACGATTGCGGCAAGAGCCGCCAGAGCGTCAACCACCAGCGTATTCAGCTTGCCACGCACCACAAGTGCGCCCACATGCCCTGGTCCCGATCTTAAAATGCGCTGCCATGTCTGAGAACCCGCGTCATCCTGCGATGTATCGCGCAGGAAACAGTCCTTGGCCAGATCTTCCTCGCCGGCCTCCCAATCGCCCATCCTGTCCTGGCGGCTGAGGTTTGCGTCGAACAACGACACAGCACTTACGCCAAAGATCCTGTGGATCAATACAGAAAGCTGCGGTCCCGGCGGTTGTCTTAAATCCAGCAGTAGCGAGTTGCGGCTCAACTCGTACAACTGCTCCATTCCTGTGCGATTGAGCGCCGCCTCGCGCTCAACCCGCATCTCTCTGCCTTGCAGCCTGCTGATCGTAAGCGCCGTTGCCTCGAATGTCAAAAGCGCAACAAATATCCCCGAATTTGCGACTTCAAAACTGTAAAGAGGCGGCTCAAAGAAATAATCGAGCAAGAGTACGGCCACCAGCGACGTTAGCGATGCCTGCCAGAATCCAAAGATCGAAGACACGGCCACGACTACCAGCAAATAGAGAAGACTGATTGTCAAAAGGTTGATCTGGAGAATAAAGCCGGCATAGGTCATAAGAACTACAACCGCGCTAGCTGCCAGACACTGTGACAGTATCTGAAGCCTTCTCGGCAATCGCGCCCATCTCAAGACAATTGGTTTCGCCATTGGACTCGTATCCAGCTCAACCATAAATTCCGGTAAGCTGGCTAAAGCATAGCCAATGAGACGTGAAGAATACATAAGGAATACATCTAACTAATATGTAATCGAAAGGGGAGCGGATTGATTGATCCTTCCCCCCTTCCCTTCATGTTGTGCTACGAGCAGCTTTTTCCAAATTGAAGATATATCGGGCATTACTGCGCGTTCACAAGAGCATTCGGCGAAGCCATGCTGCTGTACTTTGCTTCGAGGTTTCCTGCCTCGGAGGCCTTGGACATGTAGTACGCGTAAAGATTGCGTGCCGAGTCTGCGGGCCTTGGGTACTTAGCTGCCATGCTTGTGTTGCCCTGGCTAAGTTGAAGCCACTCCTTCTTCTCCTGAAGTGCCTGCTTCAGGTAGTTGTCGTGTTGCCGGCCAAAGTAGCTTGCGAGAGCTGTGTATTGCTCTGGCGAGTGCGCACTGTGCGCCAGCACCTTCACCTGCGCCCGAGTGTAATTTGCATTAACCGCCGGGGAAGAGGCCGCGTCTTGCGCGACTCCAACACTCGCGAAAGCCATTGACAGAATGCATGTTGCTAACAGGTTCTTGGTCATGATATGTTCCCTCCCATGTTCAAGTATTGGAGAGAAAACATGAGGGAGGCATGAAGAGAATCAGCGGAACGGCATAAAAATAAGAAGCAATAAGAGAGCTACACTGCATTGCGCACATTTGCAGCAGTGCAATGCTATACGACCAATCGACAGCCGTTACCGGATGGCCTTCATTTGCACCCTCACATGTAACCATAGACAACTTAGCCGGTATAACATAAGGCGCCAGGACATCATAGGGTCAAGATACTTACGGCTCGACCGCAGGTAGAAAGACAAAGAAATACTTACTGCGAAAACGCTGGTTATCAAATGAGAATTCGGTGCGACTACCTAGTAGTACGTATCGCGCAAAGCGCGCGCGTCTTTTACCAAGCCAAGAAACCTGCTCGCCAACTCATGAATTCGATCGGACTGGCGGAAATGCAATGCCTCCTTGGGCAGCAGTTCGCTACCCAGGCCGATCGCAGTTGCCCCGGCCTGAATAAAGTCGAAGGCTGTCAGTTGATTCACGCCGCCTGTGGCAATCAGCGGGATTTGGGGAAGTGGCACCTTGAGTGCGCGTACGTATTTCACGCCGCCTATAAGGCCCGTAGGGAATATCTTGATAAGGTCCGAGCCGGCCTTCCACGCCGCGATGATTTCGGTCGGTGTCAGGGCTCCCGGAAGCACCACGACATCCACCTGGTTTGCATAGGCCACCACTTCCGGAACCAATCCGGGACTGGTCAGAAACCTGGCGCCGGCGTCGACGCACAGCCGCGCCGATTCCTCATCGAGTACGGTGCCGGCGCCCACTGCCATGTCCGGGTAGCGCCTCGCCAGTTCGTCGATCACATCCAGTGCGCCGGGCGTGGTCAACGTGATCTCGACAACGGGGATTCCTGCCGAGTACACAGTCTCTGCCGCAAATCGCGCCATCTCCCGCGACGTGACCCGCACAGAAGGAAGAATGCCGGCCTCCTCGATGCAGGCTCGCGCTTCATGTCTCTTCATTGATTCGACCTTTCCGTAGCAGTCATCGAATAAGCCGGGAAACCTGCAATCCGAATGAAAGTCATGTCAATCATGGAATTACTTCCTGCCCGACGACGAGATTCAATTGGCCGGCGAACGTCAAATACGAGCCAACCAACTGCACATAAGCCAGCTGCACGACCCGATAATCGCTCTGCGCATTGAGGAAGTCCATCAGCGATGCCGCTCCATGCTCATACGAGAAGGTGACCGTATCGCGCACGCGCGTAGCCTGATCGCGATACTTGTCCTTATATGGCTTGAGGAGCGCAATATTGCTGCGCAGTTGCTCGTAGGTGGAATCCACGTCGTTGAATACCTGTGCCTTGGCCTCGTCCGCCGCACTTCGGCTCCGGTCGATATCCAGCAATGTCCGCTTCTTTTCTCCCTGGTTGCGATCGAAGATACGTAGCGGAATGCTAATATTCAGGCCGATCGTCTGCTTGTCGTTCGGGTTGTTGAAAGATGGATTGTAGGTATACCAGGCACCGAAGGTGGGATCGGTGGAGCCATTGGCGACGGCCAGTTTGTGATTCGTGTCCGACTGCTGAATCGTCTCGATGGCCGCTCTCAGATCCGGCCTGTTATCCAGAGCGATCTGGTCGTAGTCATCCAGTGGCCGCACCGCATCGCTCCAGTCGAAGGTTCCCGCCACATCGAACTTATCCACCGGCGTTCGCTCGTTGATCAACTGCATCAGTTGAAACTTTGCGGTCCTCAGATTGATGGTTGCTGTCTCGATTTCCGCCTCGTATTGCACGCGCAGCATCTCGATGCGGTCCAGATCGATCTGGGCGATCCCGCCGGCTTTGAACCGGTCGCGGCTGATATCGATGATCTTGTCGTAGTACTCCACGTCGGCTTTGGCAAGATCGAGCACAGCCTTTGCCTCAAGAGTCTGCACGAACATGGAGCGCAGGTTGAACAGGAGATTCCGCTCCAGGTCTTCGTGCTGCGACGCGGTAATCTGGGTGCCTTCCTTTGCGCTTTCACGGCGCAACTCGCGCTTGCGATCGCGCTCGTGCAGGTAGCTGAAATTTGGTTGATACTGCGTGCCGCTCAATGGCTGCCATACCCCGCCATGAGGAGCGAGTTGCGTTCCATCCGCTGAGAATGTGAACTGCGGATTGGGGCGGAGAAAAGCCGTGATCTCTTCGGCCTGCATCTCCTGCACGTTGATCTCATCAGCTCTTAGCGCCGGATTGGCAGCTTCGAACTTCGCCTTCACCTGTTCCCAGGTGAGCGTCTGCTGTGCGCTCGCTGAAGGAGCAGACAATGCCAGGCCCAAAGCAATGATCACGATGTTCTCCGTGAGGCTAAAAATGTACTTAGACTTCAATTGCCACCTCCGGTTTCGGGAGTGTGTCCCCTTCTCTCGCGAACCACACATACAGCGTCGGCAAAAGGAAGATGCTCAGCAACAGAGCCGTCACGAGACCCCCTACAATGACAATGGCAAATGGGCGCTGCGAATCGGAGCCGATAGCGTGCGACATCGCGGCGGGAAGCAATCCCAGTGTGGCCACCAGCATCGTCATCATGATGGGCCGCAGCCGCAGGACCGCGCCCTCGATCGCGGCGCCTTCCGGAGTGTAACCCCGGGCTCGAAGCTGATTGATATATTCCAGCATGATGACGCCCGTTTGAACCGAGACGCCAAACAGTGCCAGAAAGCCCACGCCGGAAGACACGCTGAAAAATGTACCGGTCACAAGCAGAGCGAGCAAGCCGCCAACGGGAGCCATGGCCACGTTGGCTAGAATTAGCAGCGCCCATTTGAATGAGCGGAACATGGCGTAGAGAATGACGAAGATAAAAAATACCGTCAGGGGCAGGATCAGCAGAAGCCTTGCCTCGGCTCGCTTTTCGCTATCGTATTCTCCAGACCACTCGAGGTGATAGCCACGCGGAAACTTCACATCCCTGGCGATTTTGTCGATGGATTCCTTCACCGTGGTGCCCAGATCGCGCCCGCGCACCTCAAAGCGGATGGCCACATAGCGCGAACCGCCTTCCCGGTAAATGTCGTAGGCATCATCGCGAACCTGGGCTTTGGTTACCTGGGCCAGCGAGACGCGCTCACCGGAGGGAGCCAGCAGTCGAATATTCTGGATAGCCTCCTTGGTATCGCGATACGGTTTTTGATAGCGCACGACCACGTTGTAAACTGCCTCTCCCTGCAGCACCTGGCTGACCGGATTGCCGCCGACAGCGGTCTGAATCGTATCCTGGATGTCGGCCACATTGATGCCGAAGCGCGCTGCCGCCTGACGGTCAACGGTGAGATCGATATTCGGCTGGCCGGTATCGCGTTGAATTCCTAAATCCTTGACTCCGTCGATTTTGGCCATGACTTCCTTGATCTCTTCGCCCTTTTGCTCCAGAACGTCCAACTCCGGCCCATATAACTTGGCACACAGTCCGCCTTTCGTGCCGGTAAGCGTTTCATCCATGTTGTCCTCAATGGGCTGGGAAAAATTCCAGAAAGCCCCTGGGTTTTTCTCCACTTCACGATCCATCGCGGCTATCAGCTCCTCTTTTTTCTGGTGAAAGATGGGCCGCCATTGGTCCTTCGGTTTCAAGTCGATGAAATATTCCGTGTTGCCGAATCCTCCCGTGTCGGTTCCATCGTCGGGCGCTCCGGCTTGCGAGACGACCTTGGTGACCTCTGGAAACGAGGCAAAGATATAGCGGTTTTGCTGGGTGAAGCGCGTGCCTTCCGTCTCGCCGACGCTGTTGGCCATCGCACCGCGCGCCCAAATGGCGCCCTCGTCCAGGTGGGGCAAAAACTCTGAGCCAATGATGCCGCTGAACGTCAGGAAGAGAGCGAGTGCCAGCGAAGCTAGGCCAACGCCGACGGTGATCCAGCGATTTTCGATGGCCGACTTCACCACACCCCGGTAGCGATCCTTCAGGAACTCCATCACCGGGTTGCGCCATTCCCTGACACCATGCGGGAAGAGCAGCGCAGCCAGCACAGGCACAAGGAAAATGGAGAAAACAATGGCGCCGAGCAGTGCGAAGGATACGGTCCAGGCCATGGGCCGGAATAAACGCCCTTCCACTCGTTGCAGCGTAAAGATCGGCATGTAAGCGGTGATGATGATGCCGATTGCAAAGAAAACCGGCCGCTGGACCTCGTGTGCGGCGTCACGGATCATCTCGACCGGCGTCTTCATGCTCATGGTGATGCGGCCGGCTTCCGGCGAAATGTTCTTGCCGCGATGGCTCAAGTGCCTCATGATGTTTTCCATCATGACGACGGCGCCATCCACAACCATTCCGAAGTCGAGCGCGCCAAGTGAAATCAGGTTTGCGGGGATATGGGTAAGGTTGAGAAAGATGGATGCGAACAGCAGCGCAAACGGAATGGTGAGAGCAACAATGAAAGCTCCGCGGACATTACCGAGAAACAGAAAGAGGACGATCGTTACCAGGATCATTCCCTCGCCGAGGTTGTGCAGCACCGTGTGCAGGGTGAAATGGAGCAGGTCGCTGCGGTCGAGCATGGGCACGACTTTCACACCCTCGGGCAGGATGTGATTGTTGAGCTCGTTCACCTTCTGATGAATCCCTTCGAGCGTAGGGCCTTCCTCGGCCCCCTTGCGCATCAGCACACCGCCCTGAATGACGTCGGGCTCATCTACAATGACGCCGTCCGGGCGATGATCGGCCCTGGCCATGTGCCCCAGCCGGATTCTGGGACCCCACTCGACAACAGCGATGTCCTTTACGCGAACGGGAGCCCCATTTGAAGCTGTCAGCACGGTGTTCTCGATATCCTGCACATTGCGGTAAAGCCCGAGCGCGCGGACGTTGAGCTGCTGCGAACCCTCTTCGACGAAGCTGCCGCCGGCGTTTACGTTGTTGATGGCCAGCTGGTTCTCCACCTGGCTGATACTCAGGCCGTAGGAGATGAGCTTGTTTGGATCCACGCGCACCTGGTATTCGCGCGCTGTGCCGCCAAAGTCGCTCACGTCCACCACGTTCGGAACTTTCCTGAATTCCTTGTAGAGAGTCCAGTCTTCGATGCTCCTCAAATTCATCAGGTCGTACGCCGGATTCGTGCTCCGGATTGTGTACCAGTAGATCTGGCCCGTCATGCTCCAATCCGTGCCGATTTGAGGCACAACGCCCGCCGGCACATTGACCTGCGTCAGCCTCTCCAGCACCTTCTGGCGGTTCCAGTCGTTGACGGATTGATCGTCGAAGATCAACGTGACCAGGGAAAGACCAAAGATCGATTCCGACCGCACCGTCGTGAGATGCGGAATCCCGAACATCTGAATTTCGACGGGAACCGATACTTGCTGTTCCATTTCTTCGGCGGAGTGTCCGGACCACTGGCTGATGATGGTAACGTAATTGTCGGCAATGTCCGGATAGGCCTCGACGGGCATGTTGTGAAACGACACCGCCCCCCAGCCGAGCAAGAGCAAGCCAATCGCCAGCACCACGTACCGATTATTGAGAGCAAAATCTACGAGCGTGCGAATCATGCTTTCTTCCTCGAGCCTCGAAGTTGAGCGTCACTCATTGTCGATCGCATTTTGGAGGTTGACCGCGTTTGTCACAACCTGCTGGCCCGGCTGCAACCCGGATACAATTTCCTGCATATTGTTCGGCAACTGTTCGCCACTTACGACCTGAATCCGCTTGAACTTCTCCTGTGCCGGGACGTAAACCCAATCGCGGTCGTGCAGATGCACGATCGCCGATGCCGGGACGGCCGTGTAGTTCCGCTTCTCCTTGCCGAATAAAGTGGCCGAGGCGAACATGCCCGGCCGCATCATTCCGCCCGGATTTGCCACTTCAATGCGCACCTTTGCGGTGCGGATATTCGGATCGAGAATCGAGCCGATGTTGCTGATCGTGCCCTCGAGAATTTTGTCCGGATAGGCGTTCAGCTTGATCTCGGTGGGTTCACCGACGCGCACATTGGCCATGTCGCTTTCGTAGACATCACAGACGATCCACACGGTAGTCAGGTCCGAAATCGTGAATGGATTCGGCGCGGAGTAAGCCTGCACGAACGCCGCGTTCGTCACTTCCTGGTCGGTGATCACGCCGGAAACCGGGGCGAAGATATCGACAATTCCTTTCGGGTCGTTGGGATCGGTACCGAGCAGACGGAGATGCTCGGTAGCGGTATCGAGCGTGGTCCTGGCGTCGTCCTCGGTGTCTTGCGCCACCTCAAGGTCTTGCTGCGCTATGGCCCCGCGTTCGTACAGCAGCTTCGCCCGATCTAATTGCTTGCGCGCAAGCAGCTCATCGGAGATGGCCTTGCGGTAGGCGTCGAAGCCTCCCGAAATGTCATCGCTGCGAATACGCAGCAAGAGCTGGCCCTTCTTTACTGCGTCACCAAGGCGAGCGCGGATATCCACAATGCGACCGGAGGCAAGAGAAATCACCGGAACAGTGCGCGCGATGTCCGGAAATACAGTCCCGGTTACGGACAACTGCGATGGGGCTTGGTATTCGTCCGCCGTTACGATCGGATACCGCTCCGGATGCTCGACCGCGAAAAGGGTGACGTCCACGCCGGAAATCACTTTGGCCGGTGGCGGGGCCACTTCGTCTGCCTTAACCCTATCGCTCTTGCAACCACTGATGGCCAGGGACACGGCCATTCCCAGCAGCATCAGACCGCAACCAACTCTTATGCTTTTCATGTGCTTCTTGCGCCCCCTGTTTGTGTCTCCCAATTTCAATGGCGCAGCAGCCACCAAACAGCAGCAGCCGTTGGCAGAGCAGCCGAACCGTGGATCAGAAAGCTGCCTTGAAGCAGCACCGGAATCGAACCCAACTCCGGTGCGCTTCAAGCAGTGGACGCGGCTGGCAGGTTTGCCAGGCAACCCCCGTGAAGCTGAACAGCTAGAACCTAACCTTGATTGCAAGCGTGGTGTTGGTCTGGTTGGTGCGCAGGTCCGGCCACCAGATATTGCTGGCGCTGGCGGTCGCGGCGTTTCCGCCGTTGCAGTAGGTTTCAGCTGCAATTAGGCCGGCGGTGCCATAAGTCTGGCCCGAGGGAGCGCCACTGGCGCAGGCATACTGCGTTGGTGCGCCGTTGTTGCCGCCCGGAGGAGTTATGCCGCCGCGGCCGGTCCAATACGGCACATCGGAGTAGCGGTAGCCTTCCTCCAATGTGAAGGTGATGAACTGGCTCGGCATGTAGTCGAGCGTGATTGTCCCGTCGTGCATCTGCGAGCGATCGCCCGCGTTCTCTGTAAAGTAGGGCGATCCGCTGATGGCGGTGGCGCCGTTGATCGGCGGCAGCAGCGTCAGGTAGCGGCCGGGATTGTTCATGACTCCGCCGCCCAGAGTGATCGCGTAAAGATTGTGTTTGAACCAGACACGGTTATACGCCATGTAACCCAGGAAGGCCTGCTTGGGCCTGCCGCCGCTGCTATTGTGGCAATTCACTCCGCCGTTGTAAGTATCGGTAGTGCCCTTCTCGGGGGACTTTCCTTTAGGGTCCAATGCTCCGTCCGGGCTTCCGAAAGAAGCAGGACCGCCGCCGTATTCGCAGCCGGCATCGCCGGTCAGGGTAAATGCAGCCCTGTCAAAGAACCTCTTGGGGTTGTCGTAGTACTTCACCTGCGCGCTGTAGTCGGCGTGGATGCGCGAGCGGCCCGGGAAACCTGCATCGTCTTCACCCAGGCCATAGTTGTTGAATACGAAATCCAGGTAAGACGTGGGGCGCCACAGAATCTGTCCGCCCAGGCCCGGTTTGCTGTTGTACCGCGCATACGACTGCCATCCATTGATAATCCACGGCTCGATCTTCAGCTTGGTCGTCGGGAACCATTGAATGCGAAGGCCATTGAAGAACCACGGCGTGTTCGACGAAACGAACGACGGCTGATAGGTCCAGTTGTCGAAGTTGTAGTAGCTGAACAGGCCGATGTAGGAGACGAAGATGCCCGCGTCCACATTCAACCCGTGGTTCACATCAAAGTGATATCCGCCCCATCCCTCTGAGATGTACTTGTATGCACCGGCCAGGTCCCACTGCCCGCGGTTGGGGCTGGCGTCGTTGCGTGGGGTCGTCGTGGCAAACAAGCCGTTCATCGTGAGCACGCGCCCGCGCACGTTGTCGATGCGGATATCGCCCCCGAAGCTCAGCTGCTCAAGCTGCCACTCGTCGGAGCGAAAGCTCTCTGTGGCGCCGCCCATCGTGTCGTCCGAGGGATGGTTGTAGTCGAGGATGTAGTTCGCATCCGCTCGAAACTCCGGCGTAAAGTACTTGGTTGCCATGGGGCTATCCACGGCATGGCCGTTGCTGTTCAGCCAGGTCCAATCGCCGGGAAATGGAGCTTCCTTGGTCGTTCTTTCGGCGCTGATTTCAGGTGGTGCGGGCGCCGCGGCGGGGGCTGCAGGAGCCGGAACCGGGGCAGGCGATCCCACGGCTTGGCTCAGCGCCGGCGAGCTGCTGCTTATGCCCGTTTCTGCCGAGCGCAACGCACTTGCGTCTTGCTCCGTTTTTATCGCATCGCTGGTTCCACTTTGCGTCTTCAACTGGGCCTCCAGCAATGCAATGCGAGCCTTCATCTCTGAGAGCTCTTTGATGACCGCATCTTCCTTGAGCGGCGTCATGACGGAGACTGGGGGATTTGGCGCAGCCGTCGATGTTGCAGCGTCAGATGCGGGGTGCGGATCAGATGGCTGCTCTCCATTGGCCGAGGCGAGCAATTCCGCGGCGGTGGCTCGCGGCGCAGAGTTGGCACGCAGCAAGGAGTCGATACTGCCGGAACTCTGCGTTGTGTTCTGGGCATGACATGCAAGCTGCGCGGCAAAGCCGCAGATCACTACTGGTAGCACTATGGCGGTTCTGAAGTTCTTCTGCATCGGTAACTGACCTCCTCGACGATTTGCGGCGCCGGGCTGGAATGCGTTGGCTCTCGCTGAGAAATGGCTGGCGTCGCTTCTGCCTTTCCCATCCCAATTGTTATGCGAAGCGACGTAAAGGAGTCGCAAAGAATAAGCAGTCTTTTCGATAAGGCCAAGTAGCATTGCGCCTCATGATGTGCGCATTTCGCGGGCCACTTACTTCCGCTCTGCATTGATGCAGGGCGCTGTGACTTATGTAGACATTAAGTCGACGGGCGTAAAGAATTCGTGTGTGTTTTTAAACATAGTTATAAGCAATACATGAACCTTATATAAGGAAGTCGTGAGTATCTGCTTTTTCGTTTATGGCGCGGTTGATTTCCTACCTGTTCGACGCTCTTTATATCTCCTGTATCACTGCTGTCCGGTTAGAAGTCGAACAGAATCTGTTGGTTGGAATCAGCAGTTAGCTGATTAGTGTAGTTCCTCTGCTGAAGTGCCTGTGAAATCGGTATTTTCTCGAACAGAGTAACTGAAAGGA
>Ga0316217_10000186_pt1 | contig 95167 bp, 101 predicted proteins | sample 1anoAmetaG_FD_203633 | JGI IMG/M metagenome (GOLD analysis project Ga0316217, IMG submission 203633) | Freshwater microbial communities from Trout Bog Lake, Wisconsin, USA - 1anoA | ecosystem: Environmental > Aquatic > Freshwater > Lake > Hypolimnion/Profundal zone | place: USA: Wisconsin...
TGCCGTTGCTCCAGACCGAGCCGGCCCCGGTGACGAGGACGCTGTTGTTCGTGCCGTAATCGCCAATGATGCCGATGGTGTTGGTCACCACGCCGCCGTTGGCAATCGTTAGTGTATTGCTGGAACCTTTGTAGCCAACGTAGAGATCGCCATTGTTGTACCAAGCGGAGTTGGTGTCGGTCACCAGCACTGCATTGTTGTTGCCGTTGGAACCGATGTAACCTATGGCGTTATACACAGTGCCGCTGTTGGCAATGGTCAGCGTGTTGAGCGCACCGGCGGAATCGGCGTCGTAGCTGCCGACGTAGAGATTAGCGTTGCTCCAGACCGAACCGGCCCCGGTGACAAGGACGCTGTTGTTTGTGCCGTAATCGCCAATGATGCCGATGGAGTTGGTCACCACGCCGCCATTAGCAATCGTTAGCGTGTTACTGGAACCTTGGTAACCGACGAGCAGGTTGCCGGCATTATACCAAGCGGAGTTGGCATCGGTCACCAGCACCGTGTTGCTGGTGGCATCAGCGTTGTCGCCGATGGTACTACTGATCGTGCTGAACACCTTACCGCCATTGGAAACTGTCAACGTGTTGAAGGAACCGGCGGAGCCGGCGTCGTCGCTGTAGCTGCCGACATAGAGTTTGCCGCCGTTGCTCCAGACCGAACCTGCCCCGGTGACGAGGACGCTGTTGTTCGTGCCGTAATCGCCAATGTAGCCGTAGCCGTTGGTCACCACGCCGCCATTGGCAATCGTCAGCGTGTTGCTGGAACCGTAGTTACCGATGTAGAGATCGCCATTGTTGTACCAAGCGGAGTTAGTGCCAGTCACAGTTACGGTATTGCTGTTGGCACCAATTTGATCGCCGATGTCACCGATGGCGTTGTACACTGTGCCGCTGTTGGCAATCGTCAAGGTATTGCCGGATTCCTGATTGCCGATGTAGAGATTGCCGGCGTTGCTCCAGATGGAACCGGTGTCGGTGACAATGGCAAAGTTGTTGCTCGCGCCAAGAGTAAAGCCGATGTAGCCGGTTGCGACATTTGTCAGCAACCCACCATTGCTGATGGTCAACGTGTTGTTGGTGCCGTTGACGCCGAGCGTGAAATCAGTGCCCAGATTGTCGACAGCATATCCGTTAATATTTGAAACAGTGTTGTCCTCGGCGCGGGCCGGGCCGGCAATGCTGAGGAGCAGAGCGGTCAGCAGCCAAAGACAAAACTGTCTGAATACAGCACACGTCCTGCGGATGGTTGTCACAAAAATTCTTCTCCCTAAAACAGTTGTAATACGTTCCGAAATGATGCACACCGTGCCCTTTGAATAAGACGGGGGACAATCAGCACCGCTAAAACAATAGTATACCGCATAGGATTAAGTCCTAGCAAGATATATTAGCGGTTTCGCGCAACGATCCGGCCCTGCCAGCGATACTGCGCACGCGCTTAGTCATACCGCGCACCCGGCTGCGGGGAATGGGGCTTCGGCGCGGATTGCCTTGCCCGCCGGCCAGACCATGTGTGGAACGGAAACAGTTTGGTCAGCCTTGGAAGCAACCGTCGCCGTGACGGACTCAAGTGCTTCGATGAGGGAAGCAGGAGCTTCGATGTCGGACTGACATGCTTCGAAGACTGAGGCAGGAGCTTCGGTTACGGACTCAACTGCTTCGATGAGGGAAGCGGGAGCTTCCGTGACGGAGGCAGGAGCTTCAATGACGGAAGCAGGAGATTCCAATCCTCAAATAGGTGTTTTTTTGATATAAATAAGTGTTTTTGTGGTCCGGGGAACTCCCTGGGCCGTCCGGGGAAGTGCTGGAGTCATCCGGAATGCAGGGTGGGAATCTGGCGTCCGGAGCGCGATCTCAGCCGCGACTGCGCCAGCTTGTCGAGCTTGGCTTTGTGTCGGCGGATGGTCGGCCACCGATCAGCCCAAGTCGTCGACCAGCAGCGCCTCGCCGCCTTATGATGCTAACAACCCAACGAGTTCCAGAACTGCGAGAGATCTTATCGGTTTGATGAATTGCTTGCCAAGTCTGCCGGGCATGGCATAATGCTCTTGTAGTTTTTGGAGGCCGATGTAGCTCAGCTGGTAGAGCAACGGTTTCGTAAAGGCTGATTAAAACTGCTAAAAAAGCCATATAAAACGCTATTTATGGCATTTACGCATAACTACAAAAAACCGTAGTAATGAACCAAACTGCATGAAAATGCAGTTTTTTGTTTGCACGGTTTGCACGGAATGACGGACGGTTTTTTAACCTCTGTTATTTATTAAGACTGCGTTTCAACCTTGAACCAACCCTTCCACCAACCCTTCCACCTATTAAAAATATATTCATAAAAACCATCAACTGGTTTTGAATCGCAAAGCTCAGCAATCTGCTTGCCAACTTGCGTTAGGTGAACTCGACCGAGGTAGATTGATGTTGATACGGGAGGCTTATCCTTTTGAAATAACCTGAATATTTTTCCATGATACTCGCAGGTAACTGGAAAATCTGATAATCGAAATTCGCTAATATCATTAACCAAAAGTGAAGCCAATCCAATATCATCCAAATGCTGTAAAGCGTCAGTAGAAATTCCATTATTGGTATAAACCGGATTAAGTCTAAGTCCGGTTGTAAAATCAGAAACGATTAGTAATTCTTTAGCACCATTTAAGTCCCATCTAAACCGGCACAAGGTTGCGAATAATTCTGCATCCTGTTTGTCCAGCGTTGTTAGAAAATTGACTGTTCGTTTTGAAAATCTACCGGGAGCGTTTGCCTCGCCAGCAAGAATCTTTGCCCAAAGCGACTGCATTTGGTCATCGGATATGAGACGGCATTTATCAAAGAAGTTGATGATCCAATCGTTTTCCACGTCTTGTGGTTTTGAATCAACTTTTAGGTATGGAAATGCCTTTGCTGTAATCTGCTCTATGTTTAATTGCTTTTGAGCTTCCTCTGCAAATAACCGTTTCATCGCCCGCCGCTCAATGTCTGTTGTTTTAATCCGTGTTGCAGCCTGAAGTTTTGCAACGTAGGCGTCGGCTTTAGCAACTCTGCGAATCTGAAATGGTTTAGCGTAGCCTTCAATCGCATCAGAGATTTTTTGAATAAGGAGGTTGGCTGATGTTGAAAGCCCTTCTAAATTTACGACATTTATTTGTATCAGTTTGTCACTCATAATCGAAACCGTAGAATCAGCGAAGGCTGGTTCATGGATTAGTAGCCGGAGCGGTATTAGAGCTTCCAAAGTCATAAGCTAGAGGTCCATTATGGAATACAATCCGCCCTAAGTTCTTCCGCTCAACAAAACATGCCTCAATAAAATTATACCCAAAATGCGTCGGGTGAAAATCTTCAATTTTTGAAGTTAGGTCTAGCCGTTTGAATTTTCTGATTAAAGCCAAACGTTCCAAGTTTTCAAAAATCGCTATTTTTTGAGCAGGAGAAATTTGAATATCCGCAAAACTTTCCGCAACATCAATTATAGCGTTATCCCAAACCCAACCGGCCAAAATCATGTGATTGTTCTGAATAAGGGTTCCATAAATCCTGTCCAGTATCATTGCTTCTACTGGTGACAACTCTTTTAGAATTGATGCAAAACTTGGCAGGATGCGGTTGTTAAAGCTCTGGTCAGCGGCAGACGCCAATAAACTAGCCCACCTGTCCTGCATTGACTCATCATCTTCGAGACTGCCGTATTCAAGGATCGGAGCCAGCAATTTCATCGGAACTTGCTGAGGCGTTTTGCCTCGCTTGCGTAGAAACTCATTTGCCTTTTCCATTATTATAATTTTTACTTTGAATCGGCATAATGTAATTGGCAGGGCAAGGAGTTCTCCAAGTTCCTTAGTAAATGGCACGGCTACATTCATGAATGGTTCAAGAGCGACTTCAGTCATCGCCTTAGTAACCGTTGCCAGAGCGTCTTGGTCGTCTTTTGTCATCGCCTACCGCTTCATCATCGGCTACCAAAAAATAAAAGTAGAAACTTGATGGTTAAACCCGCTGGTATTCCGAGGATAAAAATTATCCAAACGAACAGGTGCATTTCATGAGAGTTCTTGAAAACAGAAATTTCTAATAACGGAGTGGCAATACGATAAAAGATTGCAGCTAAAATGAGAAAAATTGCCAGTCCACTAAATATCAGAATTATCAGCTTCGACATTAGCAACTCTTTAATTCTCGAACATACCGTTCCTCATATTCAAGAAACTGCTGAACCTCTGCATCAGACATTTTGTATTCAGCGAGGGCGGGGCGTCCTTTGCCTTCATTTTCGAGTTGAACAAGCTGATGATGTAGCCAAGACATATCCTCCCAAAGGGCAGCATCTTTTTTTTGGTTCATTTTAATGTAGTCAATGGTTGCCCACCAATAACCATCCAACCAATGGAAGAAGGCATGTTGTGCGGCTTTTTTGTCGATAACATTGCGACGGACGAGCAAAGCAACTTCCTCAAAGAAATCCAACACGTCACTAACAGCGTCAAGCGACGTTTTAGTATTGTTACGGCGAGATTCTTGTATTGCTTGGACAGCCCTGCCACGAATTATCAGCATTCGCTGGCTGTCAAATTTGTCTTGAACCCGTAACATTACATCAGCCATGAGCGCCATCCGGGACTTCATGGATTCGGAGATCAAAGCAACAATTGCAACAAGGGCAATAATGACCGTCGCCCAAGTCGTAATCATGTTATAAAGGTCAGTCATGTGGCAACGCAGAAAGGGAACGCATATTTCCCCTTTGGCACTACTAAAATTTCTGGGTGCTGTCTCCCACCGATTTCTTTCTCTACTATCGCAGCGGCTCTGTCGTGGGCGGCAACAATAGACAATCCGTTGCCCTGTTCATTTATTTGCCAGTTTCTTACCCACGCATTACTTTCGTTAATTAAGGCTTGGATATAATAACTTCCCTGCGTCGGGTGAGCCTGCGCTTCCTCGCCATTGCGACATGCGTTAGTAACTACCAACGCCTTCTCACCACATGCCATTATCCACTTGTCATAGAAACTCCGGCATCGCTCTGGGTCTAATACCCTTAGAGTCTTAGCTACTGCGGTCTTCTGGGTTTCTTCCAATAAAATTCTATCCTGAATTACCCGACAGCAATCAATAATTACTGTTTGTCTGTTAGAACCTCTGCGGAGCTTAATGGCATCAACAGCATCATTGCCACGAAGCGCAAGCATGGTTGTGCCCTTGACACTTTCACCATGTCCTGAAAAAACAACCAACGAATAGTCATAGCCTGCTAGCGTTTCAATTTGCGGCAGAAGTTCTTTTTCATTTGGGTCAGAAAGAGGAATGATTTCATCTTTATTCCATAATCCGCCTTGTGGAGATCTCAAGAATCGGTCGAAATCTGTAATATCCTTTTCAATACCCGCAATGTAGTTGTTCCCTCGTATGCCGGGGCAGCAAATGAGCAAAGCTTTTCTCGTCAATTCTTGCTTCCTTTGAATTCCCTCAAGGGTCTTTAAGACGCCCGTGAAATTAACAGAATTTGTCATGGTAAGCCTACTTCTTCCCCGCCTTCTTCCGCTCCGCCCACCACTTCTTTTTTGCCGCCCCGATTGCCTTGCGAGCCTTCGCATCCATTTTGGATTTCTTGACGGTCTTAATAGTTGGCGTTTCCAACGTTTGACCGGTCAAGGCGGTTAAAGCCTCGTCAAGTTTGGACAACTCAATAATATCTTTTTTGATTTTGTCGGCGAGTTTGTTTCGTTCGGCTTGCAGAAGTTTCTTAAATTTGGAATCCATGACCGCCATAATACGCCGTTCAGTTTGCCCGTCAAGTAGGGCTTCTCCGGCTGAATGCATCCGCCAACAGCCCTAACCGCTTGAACCGCTGGACGGCTTTATTGCGTTAATTGAGTCCCTAGAAAATCAGATTGAGCAAAACAAGAGATTTTGCTCCGCCTCAGTTTTACCCTAGAGGAATTTTCTCTAAGGTCAGCCCACGCTTATGCCATGATAATAAAATTGGTATTCAATGCGCTCAAATTGACAGGGATTGCATCTGCGAAAGGGCTAGAAAAGCCATCCGGCTGAACAAGTTTTGTGCCAACTAACAGGATCCGGCCCAAACTACCGGCTCAAACAGGGGTTGCGGTTCAGTTGCAATCAACCAAACGACCGGCGGGAAAAGTTGAATCGGGTTTACGGTTCGTTCAAATCTGTTTGAGAACTCGGGTTCAATTCTAGTTTTCAACCGTTGATAAAAGTTAGGCGATGGATCAGAAATTTCATCAGCAAAAATTAAATAAAAATCCTGACTGGCAATTTTATCAGCCAGAGGTTGCACCAATTTCCTTAGCGTTTCTCTTTGGTCATCTCGTCCACTTTTTAGGAAAAATTGAAAAACATCTTCGCAAATCTTTGGCAAATCGGCTTCGCTCGGTCGGGTGGTTGTGGAATTGAAAAATCGTTTAACGGTTCCGCTATTGATATTCAATTTCTTAGCAACCCCGTTTTTAGAACCAACTTCCGCTAATGTCCGCCAGAGCAAGTCAGCGTCTAAATCAAATTTTCGCTTTACTCGGAATTGAACTCCTAACTTTTCTAGCCGCTGATATAAAGTGACTTCACAAACTTTCAACGACCGTTCTAAAAACTTTAAGTCAGGATTCGCTCTGTAAGACGCCAGTAAGGTCTGATCCGAGATACGGGATTTTACGGTTTTGCCTTTAGCGGATGCTCGAAAGCGATAGTAGATTGAATCTTTGGGAATGCCGGTCAGTTGAATGACTTTTGCCAGCTCGTATTTTTGGCGCAAGGACTTGAGTTCGGCAATGGTAATTCCGCCCCGCTCGGGCTTTATTGCAGTCTTTTTGCCAAGTTCTGAAATTACCTGTTCTCGCCATCGCCCAGCATTTGAAAGTAGAAAGGGTTTAATAAGCATCAACGCATTATCAACTTGTTTTTGACTTAGACCGGTTTCTTTGACGATTTTTGATTGTTCAAATAACTGGTCTTTTCGACCCGCAACATCGCCACCGAGTTTTAAGACGGCTTCCAAAATCTTGCGCATGATTGCGGTTGGTTTAAGTTCTGAAATTGCCGCTTCCAACATTTTCCGCAAGATCACTACGTTTTCTTCCGTCTCAACCTCATCCCGTGAGATAACCGCCAATTCATCATGAATTAGTTCGGCAAAAGTCTCATCTTCCTCGCCAATTACATCATTTAAGGAAAAGGCAATTTCTTCGTCAGGATGGTTATTTTTCCAATAATCAATCAATCGTCGCTCAGCAATGGCATAAAGCCACGTAGAGAAAACCCTGCCTTTATCAGCCTGCCAACTCTTAGCGGCTTCCCAAAATGCCAACAGCGATGCCTCATAAACGTCTTCGCTGTTGATATTCCGTTTGATCGCCTTTTGAAACAGCGAGTTTTGAATTGCCGCTATGTTCCAGATTTCAGCGATTAAAGTTTCATCGCCGACCGGATTATCAGCGGTGCAAGATGCTTTCCAGCGAACCATCAACGCATTGGCTTTTGAGAACTCAGCACGTTGATTAGTTTTGGATGATTCATCAATGGCAACAGTCATGGCTTTACTTGTTTGAAACCCGCTTTGAGCGTCGGGATGGTTCCCTTTTGAGCCAATGACTCGGCCGGTTCAACTGAGCGAATGAGGTAGAGCGAATCAGATCCGGTGCCGATAATCTTTTGGTCGGGATATTCGTTTGCTGTCCAAGCCGTCCAGTCAACAGCCTCGCCAATTGCAAACTGAAACATGGAACAATTGAAATCGTGGGAATGAATAACGGCAGTTAGGTTTTCATCATCGGCGACAACTTGCGCCCGTTGACCGCCCTGAATCGTTGCCAGAAGTTCAGGTTGAACCGAATAGCGCATTAGCCCTCCGATGAGGATTCGGATTCGTCAGCAACGCCGGTGGCGGCTGTCGGGGTCTGCTTGATTTCGCCGTAGGATAGCGTCTGTTTAATGTAATGGTCGCCACGGTTGCGATTCCAACGGATGGCGTAAACGGGCGGCTTCGGAGCGGATGCCGCGGCAGCGGCTTCTATCTCAGAATTGAAAAGATAAACGTTGGTGATCCCTTGTTTTGGGAAATCATGTTTGGAAATAGTTCGGACAACGATTGGTGCGGCGTCAGGGTCAACCAAAGATTTCAAAACAATTATGAAATCATCTTTTGAAATGTCAATCGGGTTGCCTTTTGAATCAGACATTTGCAACATGATTTCGTAGTCATCGCCTTCGCCAATAAAAATAGTCTGCTCTTTCATGGCTGTTTTGCTCCGGCGGTTATGGATTGTGGCGTGGCGTTTGACTTATCAAAGCGGGTTGCGACATGTTCGCCAATAATTGTTGCCGCAATCGCAAGAATTGTTGACCAAACGAGAAAATTGTTGGTTCGCTTTTTTTCGCCCTGAATCTCAAGGCGATCAAGCCTGACCGCAAATGATGGATTCCCGTTGCCAATGAAAAGACGACCTTCAATGGACTCAAGTCGGCTGTCTATTTTTTGGAGCCGGTCAAGAATGGCGTTTTCAGACATTACGAAGCCTCTTGAATTGCAGTAATGATGCCGCCTGAAATTGTGATCGTCCCGTTGGTTGTCGTCCCGATTCCGACCGTATAAGTTCCATCAGCAACAGGCGTGATGCTAGAAGCGGTCAAAACAGCGGAGGCGGTTGGAATGACGGGGTCAATCCAAGTTGGAAAAAGTCCTGTGCCATTTTGCCAACCGGTTGCGACTGCGAGGACTTGTCCTGCCGTGCCAATTGGCAAGCGAGTTGTCATAACCGCACCGGGCGAACTATCCGACCATTCGGTATAAATCATGTCGCCGGGATTGGTTGTTGAAAAAGGAGAGACGAGATACTTGGCATCATTGGCTAGTTCGCTAACGCTGTGACCCGATAAAGTAGTCAAGACACCGCTCAATTCTGAGCCGTCGCCGTTTGGTTGCAGAGCTGAATCAGCGGTTGCGCCTTGAGCGGCTGTGGCGAAAGCGGTTGCATCTTTCAAGACACCGCTAAGTCCGCTGCCATTGCCGGTTGGTTGCAAGTAATCCGTTCCAGCGGTTGCACCAGAAATCCCACCGCTTCCGTCCGCTTTTAAGATGCCGTTGATTGTTCCGACCGAGACGCCGGGGTTATGAATAAAGCTCATTAAGCGTCAACTCCCTCAGAGAAGGTTATCGTTGTGGATTTGCCAGAAGCGCAAATCCCGTTGACAGTCCCGCTCCAACCATCGCTTGCCTCAAGTCCGATTGATCCGCCGAAAGCTTTTAGCAATGCGCCCTGACCAGCGACAGCGTCAGCGCCGAACGACAAAAAACAGTCATTTGAGCCAGCGTTGACGATGAAGGTTGCGCCTCTCCGATGATTGCCGTCAGACGCCGCTAAGATTTCAGTTGAAACGTCGGTAACTGCGACCGACCCATTATTGAAGAAGTCAATTGTTGCCATGCCGTGGCGGGCTATGTCAACAGGCTAGGGGTTCTTGAGGCGTTGCTGGATTGAGTCTTTTAATTGCTGAGTTTTTTGGGAGCAACTACCGCAACGTTTGATCTTAACTTTTGGCATAACTTTTGTCGCAACATCGCCTACGCCATTAACCGGCAACGGATACTGTGCCTGATAACAAAGCAAACAAATCGGATTATCATTAACAATTATGGTCGCAAAACTAACCGATTGTCCCGCCAATAGTCGTTGATAAGCATCTTGCCAATGCTGACAAGCGAAACGGTTTTCTAATGATGTAATTGGCGTAGTCATGATCCTGAAATGCTACAGACAACGGTTGTAATCGCATCGGAATACCATTGATGCTCCCGAGTATATCCGCCGCCGATATTTTCCATCCACCAGCAAGCGGCTGTCTGAGTAAAGCTCCAAGAAAAACTACCAGCGGGACATTGATTGATTGTCACTGATTGCGTTCCCGGTGAATAAAACGGGCTTTTAACCCTGTAAGAAACCGTGGTCAAACCCTGTTCCGCATACCATTGAAACCCAAAATAATCGGAATGGTTATCTGCCAATCCTTGCATCGTGCAAAACGGATTTTGGTTTTGATGATATGTATCGGTTTTAATTGGTAAGGTCGCAGTTCCGCTATAACCAGTGGGTATTGATAGGCAAGGATCCGGTCCGCAAGATTGAGACGGCGGCGGAACGTCGCCCCGATGACTACAGGTATAAGAAACGGAATAACTTAAATTGGCGTGGGTTGCATTTTTCAAACAATCCGAAACCCGGCTAACGACCCAACCGCTATTATATGTCCCAACCGGACTAACTGGATTAGTTAAAGTCGAACCCCAAACCGAACCCCGCCCGTCCCATAACGTCCAAGTGCCGCCATAACCAACTTGATAATGCGTCGAATACCAACCGGCTACATAACAAGGACAATCTTCTTCCCGATAGCGGGAAGGCGTTCCGGTTGGGGCAAGACAAAGTAAATGGCAATTGTTTCCCGTACTGTCGCAAGCCTTGTAGGAAATATGATAATCTTCTTCGGAACTTAACGAACTTTCGGAACTCTGTGAACTACTGGAACTACTCTGACAATCCGTTAGTAAGTCGGCTTTGTCGCAAGACCATAACAGCGACGATTTATCGCAATTGATAAGTAAGCCCATATTACCCAGTCTCGCAGTCTGTCGTTTTTGACTGCGAGAAAGTTAAAGTCTGTTGCTCGTCGCAGTCCCAAAGTTGAAACGTTCCATCAACCAAAATGCGGGCTGTCCCTTGCGTTGCTGCCGTGACTTCAGCAGTCGGGATAAGTCTTGCCGCCGGTTGAATGACTGGCGTTGCCTCAGTTAAAATATCAACACCGCCGAGCGTCGTGACCTTATATGTAAAATCAGCAACATCGCCATTTCCACCGCCAGAACCGCCATCAGTCGCAAGAGAAACGGGAAATATTTCAGGGAAGGTCAGGCTGCCTCCTGACCAGTCGAGAGTAATGTCAGTTATAGCATCATCAGAGACGGCGATATTGTCAGCCAAAATGAAATACAGCATGTCGCTTGGCAGGGAAGAATCAGCGGCAAATTCCCAAGTCAGATCGTCCGTCATCTTGAGAAATACATAGTCGCCATCGCTAACCGCAATAGCGTCAGAATCATCAACCGTTATTTGAACATCATTGTAGGGATAATTGATAACTCCGCCGGTTACTTTAACTTGAGCCGCTGGAGAATCGCCGCCGGTTGATGCGTCAAAGACAAGGAAGGGCGGTTTTTCGCTCGCTGTCCCACGACTAATTCGCCGTAGGTTGAAGGTCGTTCCACCGGGCTGAGTATTAACATTCACATCGCCAGAGGATTGCGGACAAATCGCCCGCAATTGCCGAACAATTGCATTGCACCATGCGGCGGTAATGATTTCGCCGGGTCTAAGTTCTTTAATAGGCGAGATCATGAGGCGTTATTGATAATGTCGGTATCAACGTCAGCGAAGCCCGTCCATTCTTGAACCCGTTGCCAACACCAGCCGGAACGGACGGCTCGGTCAGCAGTAAAAATGTAGGTATAACCGGTTGGAGAAGGCATCGGCGGCGTCGCAATTTTACCGCAACCAGAACCAACGCTCGGATTTGTCAGGTAATATGATGTTCTCCGACAGACCGGGATATAAATTGCGTAGTTGGTCTCGCCACGAAGTAGGCGGGTATAGAGTTCGCCAGCATTACCGTCTGGCGTATCAACCGAGTCATCATTTGGCGCATTAAGTTTGGCTTCGACATCTTGACGGTCAGCATCATCAAGCTCCCACATGCCGCCTGTCATAAAGTTTGGGTGATAGCGAATATCTTGGTCAACCCGAACCCACTCTGTTTCATCAACGACTATGGTTGTCCGATTTGATGCCGAAACCGTCATTTTTCCATCGTCGGTCGCTCCCTGCTGGATTTCGACATTCTCGCAATAGAGCGTTACGCCGCTAATGGTAATCAACTGACCAATCGCCGGAGCACCGCTAACCAAGTCAGAATATCTACCCTCATAAGTTTGGGTCGCTTCGATTGCGCCGTCTGAAACCTTGCGAAGGGAAGAGGCTCTCGGCTCGTTGGTTGAACCAAACCATTGTGAACTCATTAGCCAGCCCTCGCAGGTTGTGGCGTGACGCCGCCGCCTTGAGTCAGTTTCGTCAACAGGTGAACCATCTTCTGCGTATGTTCAGAAATCCGTTGGTTATAATTGAGCGTGGCGGTCGCCCCTTGCGTTGATGCGAACAATCCGATTTTGGCGTATTGGTCGGCTTCTTTGACCGCATGGTGTCCGTGCTTTTTCTTACCTTCAGGGTTAGCTAATTCATCATTTTCATCGGTAGGGATCGCAACTTTCTCAGCCGCTTTTTGAACCGCCTCAATCGGAACATTTAAGGACTTGGCAAGCTCCGCCAGTTGCTTCTGCAAGTCGGCGTGCCCGAACATATCGCTACTTTTGAATTGTTTGGCATTTCTACTAACGATGTCGCCAATCTTTGAACCAAGAGATTTGATAGAGATTCCCGCCGCTTTGAGAAAGTCATCGGCAGCGTTATTGGTTGTCTTGGCAAACTCAGGAACGGAACTCTTGGCGTTCGCCATTGCCTCTGACCATGTCGAAACGTGGAAATCGTCGCCCGTATGCGGATGTTCTTGTTTGGCGTCAGCGAGGTTTTCCTTGAATGACTTCGCTGCAAAACCCGCCGGTTGCATAAACTCTGGCAACAGAGCAATGACCTTTTGGATGCCGGTTTTGATCGTGGCTATGAAGAAGTTGCCAACATCAACGAAGAAATCTTTGAGCGTCCAGAAAACCTTAATGGCTGACTCAAACGCAATCTCCATTGCGGCGGCTCCGTATTGAATCGGCTTCTCAAATGCCGCCATAAAGAACGCCATGATTTTCAGAGAGACGCCGTAAAATCCGTTGACCAACGAACTCCAAAAGTCGCCGCTGAAAAGTAAAGCAATGGCTTCGCCGAGAATGTTGACGGCGGTTTGAAAGATGCCAATGAGATAATCGCCAGCCGTTGCGAGTCCGGTTTTCAATGACAAGCCAAGCAATTCGCCGAGTTTGTCAGTCTTGAAAGCGGTGACGAGAATGTTGATCCCTGACGAGAGGTATCCGCCGAGTTTTGCGCCAATGGCGGAGAGGTCTAACTTGTTTAACCAATCAACGAGCATTTCCAGTTTCGGCAAAACTGCTTCTGCCACGCCAACGAAAAAGCCCTGCACCTTCATCCCGATATTGGCTAGTCCCGTATGGACTTTTTCAAAGCGGGCAGAGTTTTTGGCGAGCATGTCGGCTTGTCCGCCGAGAACCTTTTGAGCGTTGGTGATTGCTTCTGGATTGCTGAAAAGTTGGTTGAGTTCGCCACCGGTCTTGCCGAAGATTGCCATTGATGCTCCGGCCCGCTCGGCCGGGTCTTTGAGTCCGGCAATGGCTTGTCCAACTTTATTGAATTGCTCGGTCGGATTGAGTTTCTTCAACTCATTCATGTCCAAGCCGAGCCGTTGAAACATTTTGTTAGTCGGTTGACCTTCTTGATTGACGCCGGTCAGGGCTTTCTGCATTCGGTTGATTGCGGGGCCAACTTGGTCGCTGGAAAGTCCAACGTCTTTGAATGCCTGACCGAGAATCAGTAAATCTTTTTTGGGAGCGCCGGTTCGAGCGGCGAGACGGTCAAGGTCAGCCCCGACTCCTAAAACTTTATGAATGCCAGCCGCAATGACTCCGCCGACAGCACCAACGGCGACGCCGATCATGGCAACGGACTTCATCGCAATCTTGCCGATGCTCAACAGGCTTGAACCAACTCTTGCGGCAACGCCTTTTGCGACCACGGTGACATAATTCAAACCGGATGCAATGCCTTTAATGCCAGCGGCGGCAACTCCGCCGAGGGAACTAAAAACGCCTCGCAATGAACCAAAAACGCCACGGATTCCCGAACCGGCTTTCTGTAAATCAGGCAGAAGCAGTCCTAATGAAGCCTTGCCAAAACCAAGTTGAAAAACGGATTTTAGACCAGCAAATGTTGATGCAATTCCGCTGAATGCTGTCTTTGAGGATTTGAACAGCCCGCCAAAATGACCAGCGGTTACATCTAACGCTTTACCAATGCCAGCAACGGCGACTCCGCAACTAATTGAAGCGGATCGGACGGCGGCGAAGGCTTTAGCATTCTTGCCAACAGCCAACGCTCCAAGAGCCAACGCACCAGCGGCAACGCCCTGACCAGCGAGAAGTCCAGTTTTGCCAAGCGCATTGAGTTCAACTCCCGCTTTGAGAGTTTGGGATTTGACCGCAGATAACGCCCGACTGAATTGCGAACTATCAAGGACGATTTTGGCAGAGATGGTTGCCATTAGCGGAGAACTCCTTCGTCAACTCTTGTAATTCGGCGATAGAGTTTTCCAACAACGGGACAGTCGTTGCGCCGTTGGAGATTAGAATTGCGTGTTGAAGTTGCCAGCCCTGAGACAGGGGAAGTTCCCAAAGGATAAAGTCTCGTTGCCAGCCCGTTTGCGATGCAATCGTTATCAGATACGAGGCAATCCAAGCGGGCATTAAACGTTTGGGGACGGCTGTGCCTCATCGGACTTTACCTCGTAGTCATTCCCGACTGTGGCGGATTCGACTAACTGTTGAATTTGTTGCGCTGCCTTGACGAAGTTTGGAATCGAAATGCCATCAGCAAACTCCAAAACCTTGTCACGAAAGACTTCAAGATTAGCGGTTGCCTTGCGGACTTCTTTCGGGTCAGCGGAATGAATGTAGAGAAAACTGGCGACATGAAACTCCGGGTCATTGGTTTCCAAGCCGTCAATGAGCGGATTTTTGGTCAATTTGAGTTGAATCAAACTACCAGCGGACAAGGGACGAAGTTTCAAACCAGCGATTTCAGTTTCAGCGGCAACGAACGCCTCAAGTTTTTTGAGTTCGTTGGTCATGGCTGAGACTCCTGTTTGACCGGGTTGACCGGTATGAAAAAGATTTTGCCGTTCTTTTGGACGATGGAGACGGCGGGCGAGCGTTTAACAAGGTCAAGCAACCGTTCCCGATTGTGCATCATAGCGAAGCAATACGAGAGCGGATGTTCGGGCTGTTTTTCGAGCAGGTCTTTTTGCCCCCAGAGTTTGCAAAGTTGCTCGCCGAGTTTGGACGGCTCAAAGTTGAACATGCAAATTTCTTTGCCGTCTTTGGTAATGCGTCGGATCGGGTCAGGCTTATAGAACTCAACCCCGTTGCTTGCTAGAGCGGCGGCGAGGTTAATATCTTGAACTGTTAGGAGCGCAATCATGGTAATCTCAAGCTCCGTTGAATTAGCTGCCGGATCCGCCCGAACCACCTGAACCAGCGGTAATGAGCGGGTAGCAAATTGCTTTGAATGAAGTTGTCTGCCAGCCCGTGTTGGAGAACTTAGTGGTTAGTTCCTCAACAAAAATCGTTCCGGCTGTCGGCGTATAAGTTGCCAACGTTAGAGCGGCGGCAGGAGCCATCCCGCCGAGTCCGGTTGAACCAGTCAATACCGCTTCGCCAGAGATTTCTTCGGTGCGATTGTAGAATGCTACGCCCGCAAATTCGCCTTGTTCGTTGCGAACTTCGGCTTTTTCTGTTTTGTTTTGAACTTCAAGATTCTGGATAAATCCACCAGTTTCAGCTTGAAGCCCGAAAGTAAGTCCTGCTGTCCCGTCAATTGTTGCTGCCATGATAAAAATCCTTTTGGTTGATACCGAGGCAGACGGTGTCAACAGGCGGACTAAGAGTTATTCATCGGCATACAGAAGGCGGTCAGCGGATAGGTATATAGCCAGTGCCGTTCAACGGTTTGTTTGTTGCCAGCAACGCCCCTGACAATCCCGTAACAATGGAAATTGTCTAAAGCGGAGAGTTCTGCCGGTAGATCGTCGTAGCCAAGAATGGCAACAATGTTGCTCCAAGCGGCGGTTAGAGTTGCCTCGTTGGTATCATCGGCTTGTGCCAACAATTCAATTTCAACCTTGAGTCGCCAGACGCCAGTAAACGGCGGGTCTTCCGCTTCTCGGATCGCCCGAACAATAATGGCGGGCAGAGTTAGAGTATCAGTATGGTCTTGCGCAAAATAGCGGACAGGAATGCCGAGAGTAATCCCGTGGACTGTCTTGTTGTTGAACCAATTGATGAAAGCGGTTTCTGTAAGGGTTTCAATGTCGGCTGTCATGTAATGGCAATCGATGTCAAAAGCCCTCAGCGGTGAACGTGAGGCGATTGTGGGCTATCCGGTAGGCTTAAACCTTAGAGAAAATTTCTCTAGGGTAGTTCAAACCGCCTTACCGCTTGACAGCCCGAACCTGCTTTGTCAGTCTAACGATGCCAAAACAAAGCAGCCCCAACAAAGACCCATAATGGGGACACCAGATAAAAAAAGAATGTGGAGTTGGTTCATAAATCAGATTCCAGCAGCAAGACTTGAAGTATGGACTTGGTGGTTTGCTATGATTACAATTATCCTTCCGATTTTGGGAGGGATATTCGCTTGGATGACCTTTGAGATGAGCGACAGGGTCAGTAAGAACAAAGAGGCAGAGATGACAAGTCGGATTGCACAGGCGGAGGCAGCATCTCGCCCAAAACCATTTCAAGAGAGGCTTATAGCGCAGCTTGAAGAAATCAGTCCTAAGATTATTCCAGCATTAAAGGCAGGGCAGTTCAAATTTTCCGGTGATTTCAAAATGCACCAACTCATTGACCTCCAAAAACTGGCAGCCGAGCCGGGAGCATCTGCATTCATTTCTTTGACCCCAACCGGAAGACAAGTCCTCACGGGTTCAGGCATAACAAATTCAGCAGTTTTTACTATCAGCCCATTATTACTAAAAGAATAAGACCCCTCAAACCGCTTTAGCTAACTTTTCCAGCGTCTTTGAAAGTTTGATATTCAACGCCTTGTCAGTATTGGCGGCGGCTCGTTCAACAATATTCAACCGGGCGTCCAGTTGAACCGCTCCGGGGTTGCCAGTCAGGGCTTCTACAAACCCGCTGCCGTCCCGTAAAGCGTCAATAACCGCACCTTCGGTTGTTCCATGTTTTGAAATCCAAGCGGCAACGGCAGAACCGCCATACTTTGAGACCGCTGCCAGCCAAGCGGACTTCGCCTTGCCGACATGCTGTTGCATCGCTTGAATGTAGGCTTTGAGAACGGCGGGGTCTCGGATCAAAACAAACGGGCCGGACTTCGTTCTGACTCTGCCATTCTTGCGGTATTGTTGATGCAATGAAGTATCAACTGAGTCAGCAACCTTGAGCTTTTGGAAAGCAGGAATGTTGGCAATGAAATCAGCGGCAGAGTTCCATTGCTGTTGGTCAATCAATTGTTTGAGACGGGTTATCTTTGCCCCGTTCGGGAACAAGTCTTTCGGGCTTGTGAATAACTTGCGAATATCTCTTTCAACAGCGTCTTTGCCCTGCTTCACATTTGTCGGCGGGGTATAACGGATAATCGTTCTCGCCATTGAACCGAGTTCTTCCCGCACCACGTCTTCAACGCTTTTACCGGTCAACTGCGAGAACTGAGTTAGGGATTGGCGAAACTTGGCTGAGTCAAAGTTTACGGTAACGCTCATGAGTCGGTACAGGTACAATCAAACCGAACGCCGGGGTCATCTTGACTGGTAATGACATGGACAAAACGATACTCAACTCCACCAAGCGTCAAAGTCTCGCCGGGTTCGGGTAGGGCGGTAAAGTCTGACTTTATACAGTAGAGGCTAAAATGGTTATCGCTTTTGAATCCGCCCGCAGCCAATTCCAGCGTAAAATCATTTTCAGTTTGAACCCCGTAGTAAGTCTTAGTCTTGTAGACAAACGAGGTTCCGAAAATCTCCGTTGCCGTTGAGAGTCCTGCTGAAATGATGTCTTGAAAGTTTGACATAGAAAGAGCAAAGCCCCGTCAAGCGGGGCTTTGAGTTAGAGTTTCTTTTTCTTTGGCGGACTGGCGACAGCATCGCTGAATCGGCATTCTTTCCAGACCAGCGGACGGACTACCAGCGAGAGCCGTTGATAACCGTTGCCGCCTTTGCTCCGTAGGTCATTGAATAACTCAACGGCTTGAGAAGCGTCAGGCGATGCCAGCAAGCATTTAATCTTGCCGTCTTTTTCTGCGAATAATGCTGAGACTTTCATCGTAATCTCCAATCAGCGGTTATTCGCCAGACGAAGATGATTCCTCGTCGCTGGACGAGCGAATCGGAATCAATGCGCCGGTATTACCAACGGACGTGCCCCAGAGAGCTTGAACCGAAAGGTAATGCTTTTGGTCTTTGCCTTCATACCAGAAGCGGAATTGCAACGGCAGATTGCTTTGCGGATCAATGACGTTCGCAACCTGACCATACCAATTTTGGGGCAGGGCGGGCTGACGGGCGGCAATACAGAGGGCTTCGTTCCAACATGCGAAACCGGCGGTATGCTCGCCGTTGTCGGGAATGATGGTTGATTCATAAATATCAAAGCCGTGGACGTTGCGGATAATGTTTTGCTGAATGACTTCGGGAGTTCCAAACGCATAGGCGAGTTTGATTGAACTGTCCTTAGCGAGTGCGCCGTAGTAGGTCGGGTTCAACATAAGAACTCGCCCTGTCTTCGGGACATTGGCATTGGTCAATTGCTGAGCAAGGTCAGCGACAACATCGCTGTCAAAGTTGGCAGCGGTAACAACTGCTGGAGTCAACGAATAGTTTGAGGTCTTAACATTGCTGAAAAGGTCTGACATCATTGCTGTGGCAACGGCATTCGCAGCCGGCCCGACGAAAATACGGTTCAAATCAATGGATGACTTGCTGATTTCGGCATCGGAGAAGCCAACACCATAACCTTTCTGGGATGAAAGATTGATAACGACTGGCGTGGTATTGGCATCGCTGGCAACGAAACCGTTGCTAAAGTCGGATGCTGTCCCACGGGGAACGATACGGGTTTTGACGCTTTCGCCCTCATTCATTATGTCAGGCGAGAAGTCTGCCGCCATTGCTCGGACAGGAGCTAAAAGAGGCAGTAAAGTCTCTAATGTTCGTTGTGAAATTACGTCTAGGTTGACGTTTTGGATGTTATTGGTAGCCATTTGAAAATTCCTTTAGGGGGTTGTTATTTCGGGTCGAGAACAGCGCGGTGTTTCCGGTAGAACTCGGTTTTGGTTTTGGGATCGGTAATGCGCTGGAACTCAGCCATGAGGTCAGCGGGACTGGTTGGAACTGGAACGTTCAAACCGGCAACAGGCGGGCAACCTTGCGATGCGATGATGTCAGCGGCTTTTGCGGAGGCGGACTTTTCAGCAGTCGCAACAGCTTCTTTGAGAGTTTTGATCTCAGCGGTTGCGGTCTGGATTGCTTTGTCTTTTGCCTCAATCTCAGTTGCTAAACGGGTAAGTTCTGTCTTGCCTGTTTCAACAGCTTGATTGGCGGTTGCCAGTTGTTCTCGGAGAGAAACAATGTCCTGACCGAGCGTTTTGTTGGTTTCTTGGACTTCGGCGAGTTGCTTGGAAGTTTCTAAAAGTTCTACGGAGACGGTTTTGTTACTCATGCCTCGGCGAGGCGTGTCAACTGCGGGAAACAGAAAACCCGTCAAGCGGGAGCATGACGGGTTTTAGTGAGACGATATTTGCTTGTTGAGTATAATTGCCTGAATTACAATGCGCCAATAAACATAGGGCAAATCAATATGACATACAAAGTTACGGCGTTAGGAGATGTTACATTTCGAGCATACGTGCGTGGACAAAAACTTCTTGTTGTTGGAGGGGCGGTCGGCGTTCGTCCCGTTGAGTCAGAGGAATGGATTACGCTTCGAGCGGGTGAGTCAAGAGAGGGTCTTGGATTGGTTCTCGGTATCTCGCCGAGAAGTTTGCCTCAACAACCAGTGATACATATTTCTGGCATTCCTATGGTTTTAATGCCGTCTTATTCCCCTCAAACTCTGCCCAAAGACTTTTTTGGACTTTTGCGGTTAGAGGCGGAAGCAAAATAACATTACCCAAACGGGTAACAGTTCCATCATCGCAGATTATTGCTTTTGCGAGCGTTAATCCATTCAGCATTACATCAACCGTGATTGCTTTCATATTATCCTGCCAACAGTTTCAAATCTGAAACGGCTTGCGCAAAAGTTGCGACTTCATCAATGAGTCCCATCTTTTTGGCTTCGGCTGACAGGAAGGTTTGACCACGTAAGGCATTCGGATTAACCGGCCCCCGCCGGTCAATGATATGACCGGTAAACATGGCGAAAATCTGGTCAACGCCCCGTTGCAGTTCGGCTTTTTGTTCCGGGGTCAAAGCGGTGCCGGGATAGCCTGCGCCCTTGAAATCGCCGCCGGTATTTTTGATGAGTTCAATTTTTACGCCTTCTTTTGAATAGGCTTCTGTTTCATCGCACCACGGCAGGTAAACCCCTACCGATCCGAACTCGGCTGAGACAGAGCCGTAGATTGCTTTTGCGGAACTTGCGAGCCAATAGGCAGCAGAACAAGCCTCACCGTCCGAATAAGCCATGACAGGCTTTTGCTCATTTGCATCGGCGATGATTTGAGCGCATTCAGGCGTGCCATTACAGACTCCCCCCGGACTATTTACGTCCAACAGAATTGCGGTTACGTCGGGATTATCAAGAGCGGCGGTAATGTTGGCAGAAATGTCTTCCGTATCAACCGCCCCGCAAACTTTCTCCAACTTTCCAAGACCCTTGCCGATGATTCCTTTGATCGGAATAATAGCAATGCCGTCTTCAATGGTCATTTCAGGTTGAGAGTCGCCGAACATGTCAACCAACTGATTTTCTGCTTTGCCGCTTACTTGATAGCGGGTTTCAAAAAGACGGCGGATGCTGGCATGAGCCAACGGGGTAACGAGCCACGGTTTGCTGTAAATCTGGTTTGCGATATTGGTAAATCGGATATGCTTCATGCTTCTTCCTCGCCCTCAACGGGCTTTTCACCGGTTTCTGGACGGTCTTGCTTGATAGCGGCGGCTTGTTCGGCTTGGTCTTCAGGATCGAGAGGGTTGCCGTTGGCAGTTCCCTGCCAAACCATCCAGAGCGGGATATTGTATTTCTTGGCAACTTCGACGGCTTTAGATGCTTCCCGTCCCCGTTGTTCAAGATGTTGTTCGGGGTCAATGCCTCGTTCCGACAAGTCCTCTTGAAGCGTGCGAAGACCGCATTGCCAGTCGGCTCGGTTCTCCCGAGCTTCCCGTCCTGCATCAACGGTGATCCGAGCGGAAGACGGTTGCCAGCGAACCTTAAACCAGTCGTCGGGAAGTTTTGGTATGTCGCCATTTTTGGCGGCTTTAGCAATGACCCAGCCATAGATTCGATTACAGAATCGGCGGACAAGAAGGTTTTGGAGACGGTCAATCTTCCGCTGTGCAACCGCTGTAATGAATCGCTGATTTGCTCCGCCCGCTTGCGTTGAATTCCAGATGAATTCCAGCGGGATTCCAAGCCCTGCCGCAACGTCTCTTGCCAGATAATCAAGGAAACCTTGAAAGGTTGGATTCGGGCGGTCAGATTTTAAGAGGTCAACTTTTTCACCGGGGTTGAGCCGTTTGATGTTACCAGAGTAAACATCTTCAAGTCTGAGAGTTGATACATCGTCAGGGCTTGATATTTTGGACTCATCCGGATCCCAGTCGGCCGGGTCAGCTTCGCCTGTCAGGGTTGTGATGAATGCGCCCTGACTTGAATTATATTTTACGCCGTCTTTTTCAGCGGCGAGAATATCTGAAATATCCCGTAAATTGTTAATTGCATGAGCAAGGGATGAAATGCCTCGTAAAGCATCGGCTCGTTGAAAATCTTGGAAAAGTATAAAGTCTTTGGCGGCGACATTTATTGTTTCAACTTGGTTGGTATAAAGTTCCCCGCTGATTGCGATTTTGTAGGCGACGGGTTGACCGTTGGCATTGAGCAAAACGCCGTCAACATCATCTTCTTTTGACAGGGCGTAGCCATTGCCGATCCGATGCCCTTCAACTAACTGCAATTTCCCCACGCCCGAAGCCGACTCAGTTAGGATGCAGCCAAAATCTCCATCTCGAAGCATGCTGAGAACGGCGAGATAACAAACATCCGCCCACTGAAGCTTTGAGTAGTAATCGCAGTATTTTCCCCATTCAGCGAAATGGCGGGTTGCGGCATCGTTGAATTCTTGGTTTGACGATAATGACTGCGCTATCGGACCTCGACTGCCAGCCGCAAGGTCAGACAGACGCTCTAGCGAACCTCTAACAAAACCAATGTTGTCAAAAAGGTATCTTGCATGACTCATGCAGACGGTTCTTGCCCACGGGTCGGCGGTAAACTTGCTGTCTTGCGCCCTAATTGGCATCCATGAGCGATGTCTTGAAATGTTAGCTGCCTCAAACCATTGGTTGACAGCTCGGGCTTTTAATCTACCGGGTAAGGCTTTCGGATTGAAAAAGCCGATTGCTCGGTCAACGATGTTAGGAGTTATTTTCGAGGTTGGCATAAGAGGTTATTTCGGGTCGTAGTTCCCGAAATAGGCGTTAGTGCTGGTTACTCTGATGCCGTATTGCGCTGGATTGAGTCGGCGCAATTCAGACATCATGAAACTGAGGTTTGTCCTGAGCGAGGTTGCGTCTGGTAAGCGGCGGCGAAAGTTTTTACCACCAACGCTGACATCCTCGAAAACCTGTCCAGCCATTACTGCTTGAAGTTGGCTGACAGTTGCCGTTCGTAAATCAGTTAGTTCTTGCTCTGTTAAGCCGTAGAAAGGGTTCGCCATGCTGAGGCATGGCGTGTCAATCGGTTAGAGCAATCCAGCGGCCAAAGCGGCTATCAAATTTAGCTTCTCGCAGTCCCGAAAATGGTTCGGCTGTTGCGAAACATGCACCCATTGATGTTGAACCTGTCCTTTAGAATCTATCTTTTGAACAAGTTGGTCAGCGACTAATTGCCTGAAATACTCGTCCTCAGTATCCTTCGGGAGTTCCCACGGGGAGGCTTTCCCTGCCATGAATAATTGCAGACGGTCTTGCGCTGCCTTGTCACTGTAGATGCAGAGTCGGACTTTACGCTTGCCCTGTAGTTGAGTTCCTATGTCAGGATCAACCATTGACCAAGCCCATGCTTTTCTAACGGTCTTGCCGTTAATCGTATGATTAAAATGGTCAGCGGCGGTTCCTTTTGTCGGTTTCCAACCGTATGCCATACAAGCCCGATAAACTTCGGGGGTTCTAAATCCGCTATCAATGCCAACGTCGCCATCGGCAACGTCTAAATCCTTTTGTTTTTCCCGCAAGTCCTCAAGTCGCCAGACTCTGCCATAATCCAACAGTCTTGAACCTTTGCCGGGAGCATACTGGCGAGCGATCCAAAATATGACATCCGCTTGCACGTCCGCCGTCATAATGGTTCGGGATGCATCCGGCCAGCGGTCGCCTCTGAAATAATCTCCCCGCCGATTTTTGACTTCGCTAAGGTCAGCGTCCTCAATCTTGACTTGCCACGGCTCTGCCAGAGTTTCGGTTATGAAAATCCTGAGCGGTTCAACGTTGCCGTCCTTGATTTGCGCTTGAGCGGCGATGAATTCAATGACTAGGTCAGACCAACGATTCCATGTCGGGAGACAGGCGTTCCAGTTGAAGGAAACATAGTCGGCCGGGGCAAGCGGGTTGGTTGCTTTCCATTTTCCGTTTAGGAAATGGCGGCGGGTTGCGGGGTCATCAAAATACTTTTCAGAACATTTTGGACATTGATAGCGAATGGTCTTTTCCAGTTCGGTAAAGTTCCATTTCCCACCGGGCTTGGTCGTTTCATTGGTATCGTAGGCGAGTTGATTAAAAACCAATTCCTGTTCAAGCTCGCAAGCCCGACAAGTCCAAAACCATTTTCGCTGATCGCCTAGTTTGTAGGCTTCATCAAATTCATCACCGAGATTGCCGGGGCTGGAAAACTTTATCCGTTTAGCGTTCCAAAACGTCCGGGTTCTTTTCGCCAGTTTTGATAATGCGCCTTCGGGATAATCGCCTGAGCCACATTCATCAGCAAAAATATATCTCAACGGTTTGCTATGTAATTTTGACGGACTCTTTGCGCCGTTGATATAGAGCGGCATCGTGGCAAAGCGGATTTCGCTTTGCGTCTTGTTAAATCTCTCCGGGGTTAGCAGACGATTGACAGGTGGACAGCCTTCAATTGTCGGGATTAGACGATCTAGGGCAAATTTCTCAGCATCGTCGCCAGTTGCTTCCAACCATAGGGCGGGGCCGGGTGCGTTCTGAATAATCCAACAGAGGAAGACCATTAGGGGCTGAGTTTTCGCCCCCTGACTCGGGCCGGAGAGAACGACATCCCGAATCGTATTGTCTTGCAGACATTCAAGAACCTCTTTCAGCCACGGCGTTAAGTCTGGATTCCATTTGCCTTTGAATTGGCTGGTCGGATCAAGCTCAACATAACGGCGACCCCATTCCCAAACGGGAAGCGGGTCAGGCGGAGTCCATGCATGGCGAGCGGTTTGTTCTACAAGGCTGGAAGTAATCTCGGTTGTCATGCCTCGGCGAGGCGTGTCAATTGCCGAACAAGAATTGTGCCAAGAGACTCTATAGAGCCTCTTTTGATGCCAACTAAATTGATGGTCTAACCGTCAATCCCACTTGTTCATGACTCAGCCCACGCTAGAGTTTTTTGTAATGAAACCGAACCAACTAACAAAGGAGACAGGGATGAAACTTACAGCCGCTGAAATTCAAGACGGAATGAATGGTTTTACCGGGACATTTGACTATTACCGCCATATAACCCGCTCGCTAGTCTATACCGATGGCGTTCAATGGTTGGCTGAGAATGCTGAATGCTATTGGCTGATTGACTTGATCGCCAGTTGGCAACCGAAATGCCGGAAGGATGAAATGTTAGCGAGCATCCAATTCTGGACGCTCAAGGTAAACGAGGACAAAACCGCTGTGGCAATTTGCGAGCGGGATACTGGTAATAAAGCCTTTCAGCAGAAAATACCCTATACCGACTTCCCGCTGAAAGAAATCAAGTTGTATTGTGCCGCTGGCGGGCCGGGCGGTGCGATGGTCTTGATGCTTACCAGCGAATACTAGAGCCTTCTAAAGATGTCTAAAGATGTTGTTCATGAGTCAGGACGTGCAAGAGTAAAGGTAGTTAGAAAAACAAACCGCCCGAAAGGGCAAACAAGAAAGGTAGAGGTAGAGACATGACAAAGCAGAGCAAGAACAGCAAGAAGCAGAACAAAGTTAATCGGCTGCCAGCGGGAAAACCGGCTGATAAAGCAGTTGCGATCCATAAGTCCGCCGCTAATACAATCAACGCCGCCGCCGACGCTGGCAAGTTGCAGACGCCAGCACCGAAGCCGTTGACGGTTGCCGAACTGTTGAACGCTGGCAAACCGGTTGAGTTCCCGAAAGGTAGCAATGCCATTCGAGCTACATTCCTCGGCGGCGGTAAAGCCATTATCCTCAAAGCTGACGCCGATACGTTGAAGAACGTTGGTGTTGCAACAGCAATTGAGTTCGGGACGGTCAAAAATGACGGCAAGGGTCATCCGATGAAGGATAAGTTTGAAGCGGTGGCCGGGACGGTTGAAGCCAAGCCTGCGAAGCAACCCGCAGTCAACGACGGCAACCCGTACCCACGAACCAAACTGCGTGGCGTATTCTTTGCGCAAGCGCAGACGCCGTTCAAGACCGAGCAGGAACTTTGCGAGCGGGTGCTTGGCATTATGACTGCCAAAACTTGGACTGGCGAGAAAGCCAACGCCGAGCAGGTCAAGCGAGGCTATGCAGTAGTCATTGATCCGAACCACCGCTTTAATGGCAAGCGGAGCCGGTTTGAGAAGTTGACGGATGGCGGGATGAAGTTAGTTGCGGTGAAGTAAAACAAAAAAGAGACGCCGCCAGTTTTGGCGGTTGTCTCTTTTCATGATGCCTATTTTGGCATGAAACTTGTTCAGGAAGTTGTTATTTTGACGCTCTCAAAGATGCAATCCATGCCCACCTTAGCGTTGCAAAACCCTAAATTACTTTCAGGCTATGTTTGTAGCCTGACCTTCGGGAAAATTCCTCTAAGGTCAAACTGATGCGTTGCAAAATCTCTGGCGATGTTAAATCCAGAATCCTCTGCACTCAATTCAAACAGAAAAGCCCGCCGAAGGGCGGGCGATGCAGGGATGCTCAACGGTTAGGCTTCGGATCAAGAAGCCCTATTTCAAGGGCGTTTTGATGGCGCATATTTTCCAGCGGCAATTTCCAAAAGCAACGGTGAACCGCTGTCATTTTTTTCCATTGGCAACCGAACTTCTTTTTCTAAAACTTTGCAGAACCGTTGGAAATTGTTTGGAAATGGCTCGGTCAATCGCCAGCCCTCGGAAACCATTTTTGCATACTCATTGAACCGGTCGGGATTGCGGAACCGGCAATGAATCATCATATGACAAAACCAACAAACCGGAAACCGCTTGTCCTCATGATCGCCGAATGGCTCAGAATAATCTTCGTCATGTTCTTGGAAGATACCTTTATCTTGACCGCAAGCCGCACATTTCGTTGGACGAGGTCTGCCAGCGGCATATTGTTTGCGGAGCCAAGCCGCCTGTTTATTTCTAATTGTTCCGCTGAATCCGTTGTAATCTTTCATGCAAGACTTCTTCTCCGAATACATCGGAAAACCCTGCATTGAAAGCATCTTTTGACTCTTTTGTTCCATGCCGGATTATACCGTTTCGGCTGACAGGTGCGGGACAAATTGAGGGCGTTGACATGATTGATGTTGGCTTGCTTCTTTTCTGATTATTGGCAAAATCCAGTCAAACCAAACTCTGCGGTTAATTATGAAAACCCCTCAAAGACGTAAAGAATGTCTACACATGGCTGGCGAATATCTGGTCGCAGGCGAACTGAATAATCGGTCTATTCAAGCATCAATTACGTTTGGCAAATCAAAGAGCACGGACATTTATGCCTTTGTTCCCAGCGGTCATTCCATCGCAAGAGTTGAGGTCAAATGCACTGATAAAAACAAATGGCTAATCGGAACCAAATTATTAGATAAATCAAACTGCGCTGACAATTGTTTTTGGGTTTTTGTCTATCTGCCCAAACCGCATGAAAATGAACATGAGGTTATGACTGACCAATCCAGAGGGAAAATATGTCCTCGTTACTTTATTCTTACTTCTTTGGAGGCTCATGAAATCGCAAACGATAATTACAAGCAATACCGTCAGAAATACTTCAAGCGTCACGGCAAAGAGTTTTCAGAAGAGGGTGTTGAAAGCATGACGCAACGAGATATATCAATGTATGAAAATGAATGGCATAAAATTTCGTATTTCATATTTCGGCAGCGGATGTCAGAAAGACTTAATCGTAAACGCTAGCCCTTTTTAAGTTGTTCCACGGGATACCATGCCTTGCTGTATTCCCAGTCTTTGATTTTCTTCGCCTCAAAAACATTGTCCTGCATCAACAGTTCAACCTCGTCGAGAGTCATGCCGAGTTCGTTGGCAATTTCCTTCGGCGTCAACCCGTGATCGTCAACCAACTGTTGAACCAGCGAATTCATTTTGATTGCGATATGGTTGCCCTTCGCTCGGTTAATCCTGACGGTCATACATTTTGCATGAGCATCATCTACATTGATAACTGCGACGGGAACAAACCCGCCATAGCGTTGCATCAACGTCTTTGACTCAGTTGACATTTTCCAACGATGAAAGCCGTCAATGATTAGGTTGTTCGGGTTAATGAGGATCGGTTGAATCCAGCCTTGTTGAATGATGCTCCATTCCAGCAGTTTCAACTCAGGACTAAAAACATGGTTAGGATTCCAGCCGTTTGGGTTGAGTTCGGCGGCTAACCGCCATTCGATATTATCAATCGGGTCGTCTTTTTTCATTTTGCCTTTAAGGGTAAAATCTCTCTTTTGAATGCGCCTGACATAAACTGTTTCAAAACGTGGTCGGGCGGATAACTTGACGGCATTTTCTTTGCTCTAACGCAGACGCTTTTGAACCGCTCGAAAGCGAGCCGTAGTTTATGCTCGTCGTTGATGTTCTCAGCAATCCACGCCCTAACGCCATCAAGCGATTGACCGTATCTGGCGACAATGGCTTTCCGATCAAGGTCATGAAAATACCTCTCTTGGCAGAGCATTTCGGGAAAGATAGAAATTACCTGCTCATAAAAAACCGGCGAGACTGTCCTAACTTTGTCAAATTTCTTGGCTGACTCCGCATGTAATGGCGTTGAAACTCGCAACGACTGTCCGGCGAATAGTTGCTGGTCATAGAGCGGGCAATACTTGATGCCTTTATCAAAAAAGAAGCGGAAGATGTCATTCTCAGCCCAGTCAAAAAGAGGCTTACATAGCCAGACTCGGTTTGAACTGCTGGCGCAAATGAAATTATCATGAAGTTTGTTGACGCAACTGCGATGTCGAATGATGCTCTCGCTGGCTCTAATTCCATTGACGAAAGCAACCTTGCCCTTGAAGCCCGCTTCATCGGCAATGAAATCGTCCGTATTGTATTGGTCAAATACTCGGTTATCGCCGGGCTTCAATCGGATTGACCATGTAGGCGGCTGGCGAATCCATTGGCGGGCCGGATCCCACTGAATGTAGTCTTTGACGATTCCTAAAATATACTTCGTTGATGCCAGCGGTATCGCATACCAGCGCATTCTGATCCACGGCAGTTGCCGATACTGGTCAACAAAGTTGATAACTTCGTCGGGTATCAATTCCTCATCCCTGAAAACAACGTCAACCACGGCATCTTTCCCGTATCGCTCCATTGCGACCTCATGCGTCAAATGCAAGGTTGCCAATGAATCTTTACCGCCTGAAAAACAAACGGCAACGCTATCATGTAAATCATAAATATGGTGGAGCCGTTTTTTGGCTTCGCTCAGGACATCGGCATCAATGTATTGCTTAACTCTCAAGATTCTCCTGAATGAAATCAGTTAGGTTTTGGGCGATGGTGGGCGACTCAGGGTTTTTGATTTTGAGATATTTTAACAGTTTGAACCAAACCGTCTGTTGATCGGCGTTATCGAAAATCAGGACATAACTAATAACAGCGTTGCGACCAGCGGTAAAATCAGCGGGACCACTTTGATCGGACTCCGGCTTTGCCATGACAGAGGCTTCAATCGCTTCGGAATTGAGATTGTCTAACAATTGTTGAACGTCAGCGTTTGAGGTTTCAATCTCAGTCAGCAAAGTGGAAAGGGCGGCAGAGTCCATTTCAGCCATACCGCTTAACGGATCGAGAGTCGCCAGCAACTTTTTGCCTTCTTGCTCGGTAACATCCAAAACGAGGACAGGTATTTCAGAATCGCCAGACAATTCCTTTCTGCAATGACCATCGAGGATTTGATACCGCCCGTCGCCGAGTTCCCTTACTAGGCAAGCATCAGCAAAACCAATATCTTGCAGAACGCCTGACAGGGCTTTCTTTTGAGATTCTGGATGCAAACGCCAGTTTTGCTCATGGTCAACCAGCGAGGACGCTTTGACACGACGGAGTTCTTTGATGCGGTCTCGGATTTGATTCATGGCGTTCTAGGCGGAGCGTTGAGGTTGATATAACGAGGATTATCAGGTTGAAGACGGTCGCAGTAATCTTCAATGATACTCTTCAATGATTTGCCAGCTTTAGAATCAATTGTAGAATCGCAAATGCACGGGTAGCAGGTATGAGTATCAGTTATGAAAAACTGCTTGCCGCCAATTTCAATCTTTGCCCAGTCGCCGTATTGAAGAATGAGTTTACCTCCTACGTTTTGGAGTAAGTTATAGACGCCGGCTAAGGCTGGGGGTTCTGATATGAATATCGGATTTCCGTTAAGGGTTGAATGCGTTGTCATTTTGGTTCTCCTAAAGTTTGGGCTTGGCGATTAACCGGTGGTCAATCCTTTGTTTGTCAGGCTTGCGCCTTCAGCCTCGCCCGATCCGCCTGACCATGTTCCCGTGGAAAGATGGTTCAAAGCGTCAGTTAGACGTTCACGTAAAAGTTTTTCAATCGCCGCTGGCGTCAATCCCGCAAGTTCCGGGGCGAGGGCGGTAGGTAAAGACATGAAAACCATTTTGCTGGCGTTGACCATTCGCTGGACTTCAGATCGAACGACATCCACCGAAATATATTTACCCTTCGCAACTGCCAATTCATGCTCAACCAATTCGCACCGGCGAAGAATTAAGCGGCTCTGCAAGAGTTGCCGCTGTTGAAGTTGCTTATCATCCGATGTTTTGTCGCTTTGTTCGGTTTTGAGTTGAGTTATGAGGTCTTCAAGGGCGTACCGGTGGGCATTGTTCGGTTTGATGTTTCCCCGAATGATAACGGCATCCAACGTTGGCCGGGTTATGCCTAACTTTTCGGCAAGTTTGATTTTGGGAAGGTAAGTTTTCTTATTGGTAATCTCAGTCATACGAATTGGCGGGAGATGTCAACGGTTGTAAAAGTAAAAGCGGTTTTCAGCATTAGTCATAACGGCTTCGTTGGGTGCATAACCTCTTCGACCTATACGCCCCTTCAAGTAGACTTCCTGCCGGGTAGGGCGCAACGGGCGCAATGGCTAAGAATGACGGCGCAAACAGGCACACAGCGCAATTGCGCCGCCATACTGGACTTAATCAGCTTGCCCGTTTCAATTGGGCGTTGCGGTATGCGGTTCTCGCCCGTTGCGACTTCATGTAGCGACTACGAGGTAAGCCCAGCGTATCGCTCCAAAAGTTTGCCTCTTTACTGACCGCCTGCCTTGTAACGCCTAACTCCTTAGCGGTTGCAGTCATTGGCTTGCCAGCGATGCCGTCCAAGCCCGCCGCATATGACATTCCCGCCGCTGCAAGTTTCGGGTTCTGGCGAGTCAATAGAACCTCAATCAAACTAACAAGGTCTTTGGCTCGGCTCTCAACTGATGCCTGCTGACATCGCTGGCAATGCCATTGCGCTATTGCTGCCGCTTGGCTGTCATTTAAGTTGAATGCGTCTTTGAGTTCGCCAGTTAATGAGTCAAGCCGTTGCGCAACCTCGTCCTCAACTGTTGAGGCTATTTGCGCCTCTACATATTCTTCAGGATCACGACTGCCGTTATGGTCGCTGACGATGAAGGTATTGGCGGTATCGCTGAGGGTATAACTGCCTCCGCTCTCAGTAATCCAGTAGGTCAGCGATTGACTGTCGGTCGTGGTTACTGTTGCGGTCATGCGCTTGCCCCGCTTGCTCAATTTAAGGCGGCTTCCTTCCGGCAGATTAAGCCATTCAATGAAGCGTTGACGATTAAAGGTCATCGTTGACCGCCTTTTGATTAGCAATATCAACGGCTTTGATGCCGCTTTTAATGAGTTGTTCAAGAACCATTGGATTGCTTATTTCGGCTTCAGTTAAGTCTGCCGCCCAGTAATGTCCTTTCCCTGCCGAAATTTCAAACTCAGCTTCATTGTGAACAATGACAGTTATGATTGTTTTCATGTTATTTACCTCCCTTCGAGGCTTTGCGTTTTGCATCGGCGGTCAATAGAAACAAAGTCATCGCATCAAGTTTGTTATTTAATTCAACTAGCGTTTCAACAATTCGCTCATCAATGGTTTTCTCGGTTTTCTCCTTGAGATAGGTTGTTTGGTTTGGCTCTATGAGAATTGCGACTATTCTCTCATCCGTTTTATTATCTGGTTTGTGATCCATACCCGTTGGTTCTCCGGCTGGACCTAAAATCCCTCTATTTATTTTTGAAACGGTTGAAACGGTTGACTCGGCTCGCCGAAGTATGGCAACCGAGATTACAAACTTAGAATCAACCCTGATTCTTGACTGGCAAATAACCCACAATGATGAACTCTTTGAGGATGCGCTTGAGCTGTGCCGTCCGATCATGAAAACAGTCGGCAACAAGTTTGCCAACAGTCTTGACCCGCAAGAAATTGAATCCGCCTGTAATCTGGCGTTTTTTCAAGCGGCAACGGCATTCAAATCCGGCGGAGTTAAGTTCACAACTTTCCTTTGGCTTATCTGTAAACGGAAATTGACGACGGAATATCAACGAGGTCATCGGGAGAAAATGAAGGCATCAACCGGTGACATTGTTAAACCAATTTCCCTTGAAACCGTTATTTCCGAGGATGACAACCTAACCATTGAAAGTATGGTTTATGATCCAACGCAACTTGACCCGGCGGAACTCTGTCAATTGGTTGACGATTTTGCTGATAGGCGAAGCAGTTTGGAAGATGAATGCACCAAGTTGGAAGTTTCGGCATTAAATGGTTTCTTGAAAGGTAAATCATATGCAGAAATTGGTGCAGATATTGGTCGGAATCTTAAATCCGCTGACAATTCTCTTTACCGGTTAAAAAGAAAGGCAAAGAATCTAAAAGAATCAGCCAAGCCAACAAAGCCAACTGTCGAGACAACTCTTGCTCAAGATTTGCCAACAGTTGAACAATTTGAGCCGGATTCAAAATCTGTTGAAGAAGCATTCTGGAAAAACGTTGAAAAACAGGACGATGAATGTTGGATATGGAAAGGCATTCGTAGACCGCATGGTGTTTGCCAATTTTCTGTCAAAAAGAAGCTCTATACTGCATTACGTTTCAGTTGGATGCTGGCGCATCCCGAAACTGTGTTACCAAGAAAAGGACTAATAAGGCTTTGCTCTGAAACTTGGTGCGTAAATCCAGAGCATCATCAATTGCGGGATTGCTTCAAAGGTGTGTAAGACGGCGTCCGCTTCGCTCCCGCCGTGCCAGCGGCGAGGACGCCGCGTGGCGGCTGCTGTAGAAACTTTTGAGGTTTTCAGGCGTTGCCGTCTAGTCCAACCATTGCTCCATTATCTTAACTGGCGGCGAAGCCGCTTTCCCTTTTGCTATAAATTAACCGGTGAATTTCTAAAAGGGTCAATATCCCGTTCCTACGGGATATTCCGCAGACCTGTCGTTTGGTCTGCGGAAAGTTGCTCTTGCATAACATTCTGCTTTAGAAAATATACAGACACTACTCCCGACTTACGGGAGTTGGTTTTCAAAAGAAACTACAGCGCAATGACAATGTTGAATGGTTTGTTTACCAGATAGGCGGGAAGTCCGTTCGCCTACAGCCCGTCAAGATAGGTTTAGCCAGTTCTGACATTCCCTTGCGGGTAGTCCAACCTTCGGCGATCTCAAAATGACGTAGCTTGCGCTCCAACATACAACTCTTGAATACTCTGCCTCTCGGCAGTCCAAGTTTCATGGATCGGTCGCAACGTCCAGACTAACCTTTTTAGTGCCTGTCCTACCGCCTCTGCTGTCGTCAATATAGTTCAATGCGGAGTCTGGATACTCGCAACGTTGCTCTTCGTTTTCATAACCCGTCCGCCCTTGTTCAGTTCTTTAGCGGAGAAGTTGACCTGAATTTAATTCAGGCATTGGTGCTTCATATTAACGTCTAAATGTTCCTTTGCGATGTCCTCTGAACTCGTCAGATATATTCTCAGCCTGTTTGAATGCGGCTTCTTTCGCAAGTAATTCGGCATTTGCTTTGTCATATTCCGCCGTGCGTTGTTTGGCTCGTCGTTTGTTTTTAGATCGGCTCATTCCTCTAAATAAACAGTCCTTGCGCTGAAAGGGGTAATGAATAAGAGACGGCATTGCGCCGATTTGGGCAACCCACCGCAAGGACTATCGCTAAACTGTTATTTCTCTTATTCATTCGTTCCTACAACCACCGGCGCTTTCAGTCGCCGTTGGCATCAATATAGACTTTATAGTTAAGGCTACATTCTATGATACAACTTTGTCGGCGAAAATTACTGACTTTCGCATAAATTTTAATTCCTTCCTTCCGCTACCATGCCGGTCAATTGCGACCATGACAGGTCAAGGCGGTCAAACAGTCGGGGCTGAGGGTTAGGCTCTGGTGTAGGTAGATTCCGAGCAACATCCTCAACCATCCTTGCCCGTCGCTCTAATTCAGCGGATCGGGAACGTAGGTCGCTCAAGCAATGACGGATTTCATCTGAGGTTGCCAGCCGGGTCAACTTGTAGCCTTGCTGTGAATTACTGATTATGTCGCCGCTGGCAGATATGGCGGCTCTGACTTGCCTGCCAGCGTTTTTGTCTAATGAATCTTCTTTGAGCAAGGCAAGCAGTTCGGGCAGTTTAACCCAGCCGCCGTGGGCGGATAGGGCTTCTTTGGTTCGGTCAAGTAGGTCAGTCATATTGTTCTCCTTTGAAGAACTCCGCCAGCGCCGGTGGGAAACAGGGATATGACGCCCTGCCGGCTGATCGTCCGGCACCGGCGCTGGCCGGTAAAGTAATTGTTTTCAAAATGTCATAATTTACTCGCATACATACAAGTTCTCGGAAACTCAGAAAAACCCTGCCTAAAAAACGTCTTTTTTTTCAAAAAGTTTGGGACGGTCAAGAATTGTGAACCTTAGGGTAAATTTCCCGAAGGGTAGGGCTAGGGGTGCGCATTTCCGCTCAGTTGTTTCGGGCTAGCAAACCTGATAGGATGTAAGCATGGAAAACGGAAAAAACATAGGAAACGGCTTAAATGACGCTTTCACGAAGGTCGTGACAGGCGGTTTGGCTGCCGAGCAAACCTATAGCAAACCTGTTATGATGTCAGTATGGAAAAACAAGAAAATCTAAAAAACGGCTCTTTATGCTCTATAAAGTCTATAAAGTCGTTAAAAAGCCTTAAAAACGCCAGTTTTCCCGAAGCCTTGACTTTATAGAGCAAACCTGATAGACTCGGCACCATGCAAGAGGGAACAAACAAAAACAATGAAGGCGGGTTGGCAACGAACCAACCCACCTTCAAAAGAAGCAAGCGCACTGTTAGTACGCCAGCCCTATACCAGTTGGCAATTTACCAGCCTCTTCGCAGTTGTCAAGCCCTTGTTTCTTTGTCGTACAACGAGGCGCAAGCCTCTTTAAGGAGTCTTCTATATGAAGATTCAAAACATCCGTGTCGCCGACATTGAGGTCGGCGAGCGAGTCCGGAAGCACCTCGGCGACCTAGAGTCGCTGAAAGACAGTATGCAGCGCATTCAACTCCAAGCAATTGGCGTTGAACCAAACAAAGAGTCGGGAGGCAAACCCTATCGCCTTATGTTTGGAGCACGTCGGCTGGAAGCCGCCCATCAGTTAGGTTGGGAGACAATCAGTGCGGCAATCATTACCAGCGTTGGCGACATGGCAGAGTATGATCGTCTACGAATGGAAAATGACGAGAACGTCTGCCGTCGAGCCTTGACGTTGACTGAGGCTTGGGAACTTTGGAATCGGCTTGCTCCATTTGAGTCAGCCCTTGCCTCAGCTCGCCAGAAAGCCGGGAAGAAAGTTGACCCACGGTTAGCCGGTAAGAGCATTGACCGAGCGGCGACCGCAACGGGATTCAGCGGTATTACATTGCATCGGTATGACCAGTTAAAGACGTTCGTTGAAAAACGTCCTGAAAACAAAGTCATTACTAATGCATTCAACGAAGCTGTTGAGACCGGCAAGGTCAATAAAGCGTGGCAGGCGTTTGTTATGCTCCAACGCCAGAGTAAGGGCGTTCCGCTCGTTCCGAACATCGAAGACGGAGTTGAACTACGGTTCGTGTTTGGGAACCATGAAAACGCAGTAAACAATGCTGAAGCCGTTCTCAATTGTTTGGCGAAGGGTGATAAGGTTGTCTACTTCTCGCTCTCGTCAGAGAATTGGGTTCATGGTCTGCGTTGCGAGACCTCAAAGCTGGCGAAAGCCTGTCATATGGTCGAAGATAGCAAGGAACTGGCTGAGAAGCTCAAGCTCAAGCTGGCGAAGAAGAACATGCTGGCTCGCCGTCCTCGCTCGACTGGCACGCCGGTGTCAGTAATTGAGCCTGTCAAAAAGACAGAGGCGCAACCGGACATTGAAGCGACAACCGTTCCTGCACCGGAACAAGCTGCTCAATCTCCAGCGGAGCAGGGACAGCAGGAAACCTCAATGGCAGTCTGAGGACACTGGCTGAGGGCGTCAGGACAGCCAACTGACGCCCTTGCGCTGGCGAAACAAAAAGGAAACTAAAGGAAAATATATGGACATTAATTTGAATGATGTAGTTGATCGGATAAATGCGTTGCCAGACATCGAAACGTTTGCGGCAGAACATGGAGTTACAGTTTCGGCATTAAGGTTATTTGAAGAAATAACTCCGCCTGTTACTTACCCGCCAAACGCTGGTCAAGAGGCTATGCGTGGTGCAATTGCTGGGTTGGAATATGTTTTTGATGAAAATGAAACAGTAACGCTCATTTAGTCCCGTATCATGAGCCTCAATTTTCCAACAAAACCCTTGTTCGCCGAAGCCGAAGCGGTAGGGTTATAAAATGAACGACTTGAGCCAATCATTGCACAATCCACGACCTAAATTGCCGGTTGATCCGCTTGTCAAAGCCCGCCTTCAAGATGAGTTCAACGCCATTGACCGCATTCAGAACCCGATTATTAAAGGCATGGTCTTAAAGACGAAGGTAATGGTGTTGCATCATGAATTGAGACGGCTCGGCTATCCTATTCCGCCAACGCCAGCCAAGCCGAATGATGCTGACTTAGAATGTATGAAGAACGCAATGCGGGCAGTTCTCCAAGAACAACAGCCAAAAGCCGAGCCTCTGCGAATTGGCATCAAAGATTTAGCAAAGCGTCTTGGTAAGAGCGAGCGGACGATTGCAGAATGGACTCGGTTGCGAAAAATCCCGTCTGAGAAAATCGGGCGCAATTTGATGTTTGATGTCAAAGCGGTTGATGCCGCTATTACTAAGTATCGGCGAGGGGCTTCTTAGCCCGCTTGCTGCATCGGAATAACCTTGCCCTCAGCAACGCCCGTTGGTCGCAACTTCCAGAACCGTTCAGCCGCCGCCGGGTCTACGAGAACTTTATAATGGTCATGGACAATGGCGGGATCGTGGTGTCCCATTTCAAACGCAGTCTTAGCGGTATCATTAAACTTCGCAAGATGGTAGCTGCCAAAACTGTGCCGTAGCCCGTTTGGCTTCCAAGTAATTTTTGCCATTAAAATTAGTTCATCCCGCCGACTGCGCACATTATCGCCAGCGATGCTGCCAAACTCCTGTTTGTAAGGTGCAAGCCATTCCGCAAGGTTGTCAGATATGTCAACAATGCGTCGGCTCCGTTTTTTGGCAATGCCCTTGCCGACTACAATCGTTCGCTCAGTTAATTTTACTGCTGACCAGTCCAGCAGTTCTAATTCAGAAATCCGCAAGCCCGCAAACAGCCCGATTGCAATGTATGGAACAAGGTTAAACTCAGCGGCATGTTCAAGCAACTTGGCGGCTTCTTCCACGGTAAATGCTTCCGGCTCGCCGTCATCATCATTCGGCGTTGGTCGCTTGATCCGCTCAATGAGGTTTTCAGAAACGTAGCCTTGTCGTTTCGCAAAATTGTAGAGCTGGCTTAGTTTTGTAAGTTTGTTGATAATCGTCAGGGCGGAATGTTCCGGATCCTCAGTATGCTCACGCAATTCCTGAACGGTAATGGTGGACAACTTGCGGTCGCCAAACTCAGCGGCAAATTTACCAAGCCTATGGCGCAAGTCCTCAATCGTTCGTGGGCGGCGATTTGCCGTCTCGACTTCATGGATATGCATTTTGACCAACTCGGTTATGGTTGGTGCGGTTCGGTATTTCAAAACCGTTTCGATGTAGTTATGGACGGCAGCGGTTAGGGTTGCGCCGTCAAACGGCTGGAGAAGTTTGAAGCAGCGAGCGGCTTCGGTTCGTTGATCTGGCGATAGCGACCAAAGTTGCTGTCCTTCGTTGGCTTTTGCGATGCCAAGTTTTTCAAGCGAGGCTTCGGCTTCGTTCTTATCGGCATACAGTTTGAACTTTTGTTTACCGTTGCCGTCTCTCCCTAGATATACTTGGTAACGGACTTGACCACTCGGCAGTTTTCGGGTAGTTATACCGGCCGATGCTTGTTTGCGCTTATGTTTTTGATTTTGCATTGCAGGCTCCATTTACTGGTAGAGTAGTGTGTTTGCATAATGTTTGCAAGCAAAAAAGCAGTTAGCGATTTATACGGTATAAGTAGTTAATATTAAGCCATTTGCCGATGTAGCTCAGCTGGTAGAGCAACGGTTTCGTAAACCGTAGGTCGTCGGTTCAATCCCGACCATCGGCTCCAGTTTTCTTCTGAAAGACGTCGTTCACCGTGTTACGACAACTCGCTGGCCGGCGACAATCTGGATATCCGCCGTTAGCGTGACCGTCAACCGACCGCTCTCGAACATGTGAGTTGCATCCACCGGTTTGTCGTTCACCAAGACTTTAATCTGTGCCGGTTTCTGCGCACAGGTGAACGCCAAGGTGCGGAGTCGCAGTTTGCCCCACTTGAGATGGATCTGAAATGTTTGATCCTTCTGGCTGTACGTTCCCCAGCCGTCGGCAGTTGTAAACGCAGCGCGGAAATTTTCCGGCGTCAGGCGCGGCGCGAATCCAATGTGTCCCTTTGGTCCGTGATACTCAAAACCGCACGCAGCGATGAATGTGCCATAGCTCGCCATCGCGCGGGCGTAATGATCACTGCATTCAATTTCGTTGTAGGGATTGCGCTGCCGGGCATTGTACCGGTCGTGGACGGCACGTGTGATGGCCAAGGCCTCCATCACGAAACCATCCCACAGCATGTGCGCGGCGACTTGGTGTTCGAAGCCGCTCATGCATTCGTTGAGATAACCAAACGTCCAGTGGTCCCGCCCGATGATCTTCTCCGCCGGTGTAAATGGATACGCCGCCATGATCATCCCGCCATCACCGGCCAGTGCGTACCAGCGACCAGCTTTGTTCACAGCGCGGAACGGACCAACGTCGGGCGTGAAGTTGTAATCCCACAGTGATTGTAACGCGCGTTTGACGTGTTCCGGTTTCATCACGTCGCCCAGTCCAACTTGGCGCGCCCAGCTCTGGCCGAGGACTTGGTCAATGTGACAACCATCATAGACGCCGATTGACTGTGGCGCGTTGGGGTCAGGTTCCTGGACATAATAGCCGAACGATTCCCGCCAGCAACGTGCGTCAAGGTTCTGCACACCGGCAGTAAAAACCGTCCGGCATTGTCGCGCGAACTCGGTGTCGCCGATTTCTTTTGCCATCTCCTCACCGGCGCGCAAGGCGGCATGATATAAGCCGTTCAACCACGGCACGAGACCATGCCAGTCGGCGTCGAGGGTGTTGTGCAACGGGCCAAACACCAAGCCATTGCCGGCAGCATCGGTCGCCAGGAGTTTTTGTAGTGCTTGCTTCACACCCGGCCAGACACCCTGCAGAAATTGATCATCCGCCGACATCTGGTGTTCCCGGTAGGCACCCAGAATCCGGCCAGCCTGTCCATCCAACGCGTAGGTCGCGCCGTCTTCAGCGCGAAATGCAATCGCCCCAGCCGCATCCAGTGCAATCCCGAAGTCCACGCGCCGCCGCTGGTCGCGCTCGATCTCCGGGAATAGTCTCCCCATCGCTTGTGCGTAATGCCACACATGTGTGCAAGTGCCGGGACAGCAGCCGACGCCTTCCCACGCCCAGAAGCGACCGTTCTTGTGCCGGTAGCATGTCGTGGTCGCGAGGGTGGACGTGTTGGCAAATGTCCGGTTGAGAAACCAGTATGGCAACGTCGAGTCGTACCAGGTATCGCGCCACAGTTTGGTTTGCGCGGACAGTCGCGTGAAATTCCCGGCCACGTATCGTGCGACTGCCAGCGCGGAGTCAAATTTGGCGGCGTAGTACCGGCCCACTTTGCGGTAATTTGGAAAGAACCATGTCACGACAAAGGTCGCCGTCGCCGACTCGCCGGGCGCGAGGCGCAAGCGGCAGCCGAGTTCGCTCACCAATTTCTCGTCGAGCGGAACCGCTGCATTGCCCGTGGAATGCTCCGCCGATTGACCCAATAAAGCCAACCCCATCGAGCCGTAATCCGGTAAAGCATCTAGATTCGATGGCGCGTCGCCCGACGCCGTACAGTTTAGAAATGTGAACCCATTCTCCGTTACGGTTTGGTTGCGGCGCGTGCCGACCTGATCACGATGATTGATGCAAACGGCGTTTTCCAGCGAACCGACCAGCGTCATCTCAACCGGCGTGGCGCCGGTATTCTTGACCGTAAACGCCATCACTGTCGCTGGTAGGCCGGAGTCATCGGCATTCAGCGGGATGAACGGCGAGTACGCTTCCAGGGTGACTGTCACCGGTATTGTCGGATCGGCATATGTGATCGTGCCGATGGGATATTGACCGGTAAAGGTGACCTGTTGAAATCCATGCCGGTCAAGCGCATGGCACCGTCCATTGATCTCCACTGCAAACCCCTGCTCGACAGGACTGAACTGTGCCGGTGGTTCGACATAAGCCGAACCGTCCCGTGACCGCACATCGCAGCCACAGACAGCAATCGTCTTGGGGACAATGCCCTCTTGTTCGTTGTTGAAAATGTCCCACAGCCAAAGTTTGCCGTCGCCACCGAGGTAGAGCAGCCCACAGAACAACCCGCCAACCGGCATGCCTATGAATCGCAAATCATCGCCCGCATAGCGTTCTGGCTCGCCCCGGGCGACGAGCGCCTTCACCCAGTCAGAGTTCAGCTTCTTGTCGCGTGGAATGACCCAGTGAACGTTGTCGATTGGATCAACAGTTGCGGCAAGATTTAGGTTGGAGTTTTCCATCGGCCTGCGGCGCTCACCGTATCATCTTTGCCATGGCTGACAAGCCGATTAGTTTTTGTTTGGCGAAATCGCGTCGCTGAGTTATGAAGGTTGTCACATTATGATTCAAACTGTTCTCGGTCCGATCCCTGCTGCTGAACTCGGCGTGACGCTGCCGCATGAACATTTTTTCTGCGGTTCCGTTTCCGCCAACCTTGTCGAACCACCTGACCCGCGCGACCGGGCCCTGGCCAAACAGCCGGTCTCCCTCGAAATTCGGGATTGGCTCGAATACAACTGGCACTGCAACCGCGACAACCTCGTCCTCAACGATGAGACGACGGCCATCGCGGAAGCAATGCGTTACCGGCAGGCCGGCGGGCGCAGCATCATTGACCCGACATCTGGCGGGATTGGGCGGAATCCGCAAGGGTTGGCGCGAATCTCAAAGCAAACCGGACTGCATATTGTGATCGGCTGCGGCTATTATGTCGAGGCAACGCATCCGCCGGCCGTGGCAAAAATGACGCAGGCGCAAATCACGGATGAAATTGTTGACCAGTTTGCGAACGGCTTGGACGGGACCGGGATCAAGCCGGGTGTGATTGGTGAGGTCGGCTGTTCGTGGCCGCTGACCGCGGCGGAAGAGAAATCATTGCGTGCCAGTGCGGCGGCGCAGAAGATTCTCGGTGCCGCGATGGAAATTCATCCCGGCAAGCACCCGGACGCGCTGGCGCAGATCGTGAAGATCTTACAGACGACCGAAGTGGACATGCGCCGGGTGATCCTCTGCCACGTGGACCGCACCTTGCAGGATGTCCGCAAACTTGTGGAATTGCTCAAGACCGGCTGCACGGTGGAATATGATTTGTTCAGCAGAGAGACCACCGGCAACTACTACCGGTCAGTGGGCATCACGATGCTCAGCGACGCGCAGCGGCTGGATCACCTCCGGGCATTCATAGATGCCGGGTTTTTGAAGCAGTTGTTGATTTCGCATGACGTCTCCTTCAAACACCAGCTCCACAAGTACGGTGGCCAAGGCTACGATCACATCCTCGTGAATACGATTCCATGGATGCGCCAACGTGGGTTCACGCAGGCCGAGATCGACGCGCTGATGATTCACAATTCCCGGCGAATGTTTGACTTACCGGAATGATGAAAACCACCGGCAACATCCGCTTCGCCGCTGACGTCGGCGGCACATTCACCGACATCATCGCGCTCGACGATGCCGGCGGTATCTGGACGCACAAGCTCCCGTCCACGCCGCCGAACTTCGAGCAGGCTGTGCTCGATGCCATGCAGGTTTTTCTCAAGCGCACCGGTAATGCCGGCTCGGCTGTGACCGGGGTCGCGCACGGCACGACCGTGGCCACCAACGCCGTTCTGGAACACCGCGGCGCGCGCACCGCGCTCGTCACGACCAAGGGTTTTCGCGACGTGCTCGAACTGCGCCGGATCCGCGCCCCGCAGTTGTACGACTTGTTCTGGGACAAACCGCCATCACTCGTGGACCGGTATCTGCGCTTCGAAATCAACGAGCGGATGTCGGCCACGGGCGAAGTGCTCGCGGCGATTGACGAGCAGGAACTCTGGCAGCTCACGGAAAAACTGGAACGCGAAAAGGTCGAGTCGGTCGCGGTTTGCTTCCTCCATGCCTTTGCGTTTCCAAAACATGAGGAAATCGTCGGCGCCTTTCTCCGGCAGCACTTGCCCAATGTGGTGGTGTCGTTGTCGAGCGAGGTGCTGCGCGTGCGCCGGGAATACGAACGCACCGCTACAACGGTCGTCAATGCTTACGTGCGACCGGTGATGGGCCGGTATCTTGCGGCGCTCCGTGGCGGGTTAAATGCGCAACACGTCACCGCGCCGTTGCTGATCATGCAATCGGCCGGCGGACTCACCCCGGAAGCCGACGCCGCGGCCCGGCCGGTTTTTATGCTGGAGTCCGGTCCCGCAGCTGGCGTGTTGGCGGCCAGCTACATTGCCAAGCGGCTCGGCATCCACAATGTCATCACGCTCGACGTTGGCGGCACCACTGCCAAGGCGTCGCTGATCGAGAATGGCCGCGTCGCTTACAGCCCGGAATACGAAGTCGGCGCATCGTTGTCCGCCAGCAACCGGCTGGTCGGCGGCGGCGGCGAACGCATTCTGGCCCCGACCATTGATATTGCCGAAGTCGGCGCCGGCGGCGGCAGCGTCGCGCATCTCGATAAGGCCGGTGGGCTGCATGTTGGCCCGCGCAGTGCCGGTGCGATCCCGGGGCCGGTTTGTTATCAGCGCGGCGGACAGGAACCAACGTTGACCGATGCCGATGTCGTGCTCGGCTATATTCGCCCCGGCAAGCTGGCCAATGGCGATGTCACAGTTGATCTCGAAGCCGCGCGGCGCGCGATTCACGACGTCATTGCCAAACCACTCGGCTTGGATGTAATCCGCGCGGCCGATGGCATCCATCGCATTGCCAACTCCAACACACTCCGCGCCCTGCGCGCCGTTTCCACCGAACGCGGTCGCGATCCGCGCGAATTCACTCTGGTGGTGTTTGGCGGCAACGGTCCGGTGCACGCGGCCAACATCGCGGCGGAACTCATGGTGAAACAGACGCTCGTCCCGCCGTTGCCGGGCTTGTTCAGTGCCGTCGGATTGCTATTCGGCGGTGTCGAGCATCACGACGCGCGCAGTTGCCAGCTTTCCAAAGCCGGCTTGACCGCCGCCACAGTCCAACAGCTTGCTGACCCGATGCGACAGGCGATGACCGACCAGTTTGCGCGCGAGGGCTTCCCGGTCGGGCAGGTCGCCTTCACCACGGATGTGGATGTACGGTTTCTCGGCCAAGCCTCTGAGATTCGGCTGTCATTGCCAGCGGGGCAATTGACCGACGATGCACTGCACGTGCTGAAGGAGCAGTTTGAGGCCGAACATGAGCGCCTCTACGGCCATCGCTCCGACCCCGACAACCCCGTGGAAATCGTCGCCGTCCGGTTGATCGGCCGGGCCGGTGCGTACACTGGCAAGTCGCACTTGCGTCCCGCCGAACGCCTCGATGGGCAGACGCAGAAGAGTCGCCTGGCATACTTCGGCGAGAAATGGGGCATGGTGGACACGCCGGTCATCTCCCGCCGGCATCTCGACAAGCCGGCCATCGGCCCATTTTTAATTGATGAGTATGATTCGACCACGGTCGTCGCGCCCGGTATGAAAGTCTGGCGGGATGAATACGAAAATTTAGTAATCGAGCCGCAACCGGTCTGACGATGAAAACTGATCCCATCACCCGCGAAATCATTCAGAACGCGCTCTGCGCTGCGGCCGACGAGATGTCGCTGGCGCTGTACCGGACCGCCTACTCAACGATTGTGCGCGACTGCCTCGATTACTCAACCTCACTCGCCGACGGCAATGGCGAGATGATTGCGCAAGGCATTACCATCCCGTTGCACATCGGCGCGGTGCCGACCGCCATGGCCGCGTTGTTCAAACGCTTCGGCGACGATATTCACGATGGCGATTTGTTTGTGATGAACGATCCCTTCGAGGGCGGGATGCATATTCCGGACATCTTCATCGTCAAACCGATCTTCTATCAGGGCGAACGCGTGGCGTTCGCGATTGCGACGGCGCATCATCTCGACCTCGGCGGCCGGGTGCCGGGCAGTTCCGCCTGCGACAACACCGACATTTACCAGGATGGCTTCCGCATTCCGTGGCTGAAGCTCTACGACCGGGGGCAGGTGAACGAGACGTTCTTCACCCTGTTCCGCGCCAACATACGCGTCCCGCACATGACGGTCGGCGACGTCCGCGCGCAACTGGCCGCCTGCCACATCGGCGAGCGTTCCATCCATGAGCTGGTGGGCCGGTACGGCATCGCCACCTTCCGCACGTGTTGCGCCGACTTGATTGATCACACCGAACGGTTGATCCGCGCCGAGATCGCGACTTGGCAAAAAGGACAATACTCGTTCACCGATTATCTCGACAGCGACGGCTGCGGTGGGCCGCCGGTCAAATACCACGTGACCGTGACCGTGGCGGCGGATTCGCTGACCTTTGATTTTACCGGCACCGCACCGCAAGTCCGGGGCGCGCTCAACTGCACTTTGTCCTACGCCATCGCCTGCGTCGCGATCTGCCTGCGCTCAGTCATGCAGGAATCGGTCGCGAACAACGCCGGCATCTTCCGGCCCTTGAAGATCATCGCCCCGCCCGGCACCGTCATCAACTGTGTCATGCCGGCAGCCTCGTCCATGCGCGGCGTGACCGGCTTCCGCCTCGTGGACACCATCTTCGGCGCGTTCGCCCAGTTCCTGCCCGAACGCGTCTTTGCGGCGGGGGAGGGCGGCAACACGCTGATGATCATCGGCGGCAACCGGCCCGACCGCAGCTCCTACGTGTATTACGAATTGATGACCGGCACGTGGGGCGCCCGGCCCGACCGCGATGGCAACGACGGCTTGTGCAGCATTTCCAACATCGCCAGCAACATCCCGATCGAGGAGGCCGAGTGTGGCTACCCGGTCCGGATCGAACGCTACGGCCTGGTGCGCGACAGCGGCGGCGCCGGTAAGTTCCGGGGCGGCCTGGCCGTGGACCGCGAGTGGACGTTGCTCGAAGGCGAATCGCAATTGACCATCCGGTCCGACCGGCGCGATCATCCGCCGTACGGCCTGCAAGGCGGCGGTTTCGGCACGCCTTCCACCAATGTGCTCCGGCACGCCGATCGTGACGAAGTCCTGCCTACCATGATCTCGACGCGGATCAAAAATCACGAAACGCTCTATCACAAGCAGCCCGGCGGCGGCGGCTATGGCGACCCGTTCGAGCGCCTGCCGGCCTCAGTCGCGTGGGACGTGAAGAACGACAAGGTCTCCATCGCAGCCGCGCGCGACCAATACGGCGTAGTCGTTGACCCGCAGACATTCGCAGTGGATCAAGCGGCCACTGCTGCCTTGCGCGCGAAAGCCAAGTGACCATTTACGATTTGTCAACACCGGTCCTGCTGATTGATTGGTCGGTCGCGCATCACAACATCCGCACCGCCGCCAAGCTGGTGGACGGGACCGGCGCCAAATTGCGGCCCCATTTCAAGAGCCACAAATGTCTCCCCATTGCCAAAGCGCAGCTTGCGGCCGGTAACTGTGTCGGGATGACTGCCGCGACCGTCGAAGAGGCGGCGGTGCTGGTTGCGGGCGGCATCGCCGATGTGTTGGTTGCGAACAACATCGTGGTGCCGCAAAAAGTGATACAGCTCGTGCAACTCGCCAAACGCGCGACGATCCGCGTGGCGGTCAACGCGCTGGAAAATGCGCAGCTCCTCTCCGCCGAAGCACAACGCCAGGGCGCGACGATCGGCGTGCTGGTGGAACTCAGTATCGGCCAGCTGCGGTGGGGGCTGGAGCCGGGTCCGGCGGCGGTGATGTTGGCGCAGCAGATCGCGGCCTTGCCGGGGTTGCGGTTCGATGGCCTGCAAGCCTATCACGGCAGCGGTGGGCACCTCCCCGATGCCGGCGCCCGCGCGGAGTACTCGCGCACAACGATGCACGCGGCGGTCGCGACGCGCCGGTTGATCGAGTTGCGCGGGTTGCCGTGTCCAATTGTGTCGGGCACCGGCACGAGCACGTTCGCGGCAGTGCTGCATCTGCCCGGGCTGACCGAGTTGCAGATCGGGACGTATGCCTTGATGGACTGGACGTTTCAGGAGCGCACAGGCAATCTGTTTCAGATTGCCTTGACGGTGCTCGCGACGGTTATCAACGCGACGCGCGATCAGTTTGTGCTTGATGTGGGGATGAAAGGTGTGAGCAACCGGAGCGGTCCGGCGCGGTTGCCGGAGCTGACCGGCTACGAAGTGGTGCCGGGTTACTCCGAGGAACACACGCTGGTGCGGCTGCCGGGGCACAAGGTGCGCGTCGGCGACCGGCTGCATCTTCAGCCGGGCCATGCGAACGGGACTATCAATCTGTACCGGCAAGTGGTCGTGCACGAAGGCGGAACGATTCGCCACATCTGGCCGATCTCGGCCACCGGGTACGCGTTGCCGTCACTATGAGTACACGGAAAAGGAGTCACACACCATGGCGATTAAAATAGCCTTTATCGGTGCGGGGAGTGTTGAATTTACTCGCTGTCTCGTACGGGATTTGCTCACCGTCCCTGAACTTCAAGACACCCACTTTGCATTTGCCGACATCAACAGGCGGAATCTCAAGTTGGTAACGCAGCTGTGCAACACAGCAATTGCCGCCAATAAGCTGCCCGCGACAATCACGGCGACCACCGACCGACGCCAGGCGTTGGCCGATGCTGATTACGTAGTCAATTGCACACGGATCGGCGGGTTGGCGGCATTTGCCACGGACATCAATATCCCGCTCAAGTATGGCGTCGACCAATGTGTCGGCGACACACTGTGCATTGGCGGCATCATGTATGGCCAGCGCAACATCGCCGCCATTCTCGGTTTCTGCCGCGACATCCGGGAAGTGGCCAAGCCCAATGCGCTTTTTTTGAATTATTCGAATCCAATGGCAATGAATACCTGGGCGGCCAACCAGCACGGCCGGGTCAACGTCGTCGGCTTGTGCCACGGGGTTGAGGGTGGCCGGGAGTGGATTGCCAAAGCGCTGGGGAACTACCACGGTGACCTTAGCGCGACATCAACAGCTGAAGATGTGCAGCGGATTCAGGAACAAACCGAGATTGTCGCGGCTGGGATTAACCATCAAACATGGTTCACTTCCATTCTGTACAAGGGGCGGCGGATTGGTAGTGAAGAATTATTGGCCGCCTTCGAAACCCATCCCATCTACCAACGGACCGAAAAGGTGCGGATTGATGTCCTGCGCCGGTTTGGGTATTTCAGCACGGAGAGCAATGGCCATCTCAGCGAATACGTCGCCTGGTACAGAAAGCGGCCGCGCGATATTCGCAAGTGGATTGACCTGTCCCGTTGGATCAACGGTGAGACGGGTGGCTATCTTCGCGCGTCAACGGAGGGCCGCCACTGGTTCGAGACTGATTTCTCAACGTTTCTCGCCGAAGCCGCTAAGCCGATTCGCAAGGAAGACCGGAGCCAGGAGCGCGGCAGTTGGATCATTGAAGCGCGTGAGACGGGACGAATTTGGCGCGGGCATTTTAATCTGCGCAATAATGGGATCATCCGTAACCTCGCGGACGACGCGATTGTCGAGACGCCGGGGTACGTTGATAGGTTCGGCATTCATCAGACGCCGATTGGTGATTTACCCTTGGCGTGCGCGGCGACGTGCACGGCCAGTATTAATGTTCAGCGCCTGAGTGTGGCAGCGGCCGTGACTGGCGATGTGATGTTGCTCAAGCAAGCGGTGCTGCATGATCCATTGACCGCCGCCGTTTGTGATCCCGAAGAAATCTGGCAGATGGTGGACGAGATGCTTGTCGCCCAAGCCCGGTGGTTGCCCCAATATCAAGCCAATGGGGAAATCGCTCGTGCCCGACGGCGAGTTGCGGCCTGCCAGCGCGCCGGCCGGTACCGTGGGACTTGGAAGTGGAACGGAGCTGCCCGCCTAAAAACAAAGACCATTGCCGAATTACGCAAATCGCACAAAATCAAAGTGCCGGCTGCCAATCAATCTGCCACGCGCCCACGTCATCGATGATCCCGCAACTCGCCACCGAAGAACGCATTTACTTACGCGGGCTGGCGCGACGCCAAGCCGCTTTGGCAGCCTTGCCAGTTATGCAGTCTCGTCGGCGACAGTGGACCAATATGAATGACGGCATCCCGGGGACCCGGCCCCTGTTCGTCATCGAGAGCCGGACGTTTGACCGTGATTTCCTACCGGATCGCCTATTCCAGTGTACCTCGGCATACGGGCGGCATTTGGAAAGGCGATTCCTGCGTCATCTGCGTCATCAGGAGATCCTGAACGACGACCATGTTTGTTCCGACACCCTTGATATGGGCTGGCACGTCTGGTGTAACGAGTTCGGCATTGAGATTCCGACCGAGTACCAAAAGGATGCCGAAGGAGTGGACACGGCCTATCATCATACCTGCCCGATAACCGATTTGAGTCAAGGATTCGAAATGGTCAAGCCGGCCACGTTTGGCGTGGACCGCGACAGCACCTTGGCCGAAAAGGCCTTTTTGGAAGAGACATTTGGTGATTTGCTACCAGTGGCCATTCGGTCGGATGTCTATGGGCGCACCTCCCTGACGGGGCGGGTCATGCACCTGATGAGCATGGAGACTTTCTTCATGGCGATGTATGACTGCCCGGACAAACTGCATGCGCTGATGGGCTTGTTGCGTGATAACGCCATCCGCATGTGCCGCTGGGCGGAAGTGGAAGGATTGCTGGAACTCAACAATGGCAACCAGTGCACCTGTGGCACCTGCTTTAATTTCACCACGCAGCTGCCGCGAAATAAGGTTGTCCACGGTCAGGTCAAATTATCAGATATGTGGGCCGGCATGGACAGCCAGGAAACCGTGGGAGTCTCACCGGAGTTGTTCCACCAATTCTGCTTCCCGTACTACCGGGATCTGGCGAAACTGTTTGGCTTGGTCTATTGGGGGTGCTGTGAGCCCATCGATCCAATCTGGGAACTGTCGATTAGCAAACTTCCCAACTTGAAAGCGGTCTCCATCTCACGCTGGACGGATCAACATTACATGGCCGAGATGCTGGCTGGGCAGGGGATTGTCTACTCGCGCAAGCCGAACCCCAATCTTCTCGGGGCCGATGTCACGCTCAATGAGCAAGCCTGGGCGGCCGAGATCCGCGCGACGCTGGAGATCACAGCCGGTAAGAATATCCCAGTGGAGTTCGTCGTGCGCGACGTTTATTCGCTTCATGGCAACTTAACGAAGGCGCGCCGGGCCGTGGAGATCGCGCGCCAGGAAATTGATCAGTTTTACCCCCGCCAAGAGTAGGCGCAGCGAATCCGGATCGCAGCGATTCTCCGAGCCGACTTTCGGTGACTCACGGCCGGTGCTGTACTGCGACTTTCATCCGGCTCATCTTCTCGAAGATCCGGCCCCGGCGCTGCAAGGGCCACCAGGAATAGAGGTAAATCTCCATCGGCCGCCACATCGCCACCCAGCCACCAATCGTCAAGCCCTCGCGCGCCATGGTCAACAACGTGCTTGGCGACCGGCGCAAGAGCCACTCGCTGAGGATCAAGCACAGCGCCAGAAAGGTCAGCCCCACCAGCAAACTCTGCCGGCCCGCTTTCATCAGCCGGCGAAACTCCAGTTGATTCGCCTTGGCGCGCCTGGCAAAGAAATGGTGTACGGCCTGCTCGGCTAGCGCAATCTTCTGGGGGTCGTCCGGCATCTGATCCAGGTGAATCACCAGCATCACCGGCTCCTTGACGGGATATTCCAGCACCCAATCGAGAATGAACTCCTCGGCATCGGCATCGAGGTCCTTCTCATGAAATGGCGAGGGATCGATTGTGTTGAACAGTTGGTTGATCTCGCGCAAGGCGATTTCGATGCGGCGCGGGGGTGGGTGGTGTATGGCCATGGTGCGATGATAAACAACGGAAACCGCAAGTCGAGCGCGAAAGCCGAGGCAGCCATCAATCGCCATACATATCACATTCGGCAACAGATCTTCCACTCCATCCCGGCCATTGGGCGAGTCCGCCGGCAAGCCTCGCCGAAGCGATTAATCGGTTAGTGGCCGCTACGAGCAACGGCGGAACGAAATCCGATACCTTAACGAAGAGTCGCGAGTCTGGAGTCCCTAGTCCCGAGTTGAAACGGAGGGAGGAGACAGAAGTTCGGAGTCAAAACTTACTTGGCGCGGAGCGCGTGGGCTTCGACTTTGGCCAGTTGCGTTTGGTATCTGGTGATCTGGCCTTTCCAAATGTTGCGCATGTCGTCCGTGGTCGAGGCTTTGAGGTAGTGGCGAACTTTGGTGATGCGGGTTCGGAGAGTGCAGATGGCCGGGTTGCGTTTCGGTTCGATTTTATAGACAGTCACTGTGCTTTTGATTTCGTTCACAGGTGAACATAGCTTATATTTCGTCACAATGCGATACAATCCGGTTTTGGAATGGGGAAAATAACTTGTAGTCACTGTCCGCGAGGATAAAATAGCGATCGACGAATGGTGAATGTCAGATAACTTAGTTATGGTTATGAGTAATAAACTTATCGTGGTTGTTATCGGTGCGCTCTGCACGGGCTTGCTTTCAAGTGCAGTTGCTCAGACCCAAATCATTCCAGTTTCCATCACGGTCGAGGTGCTGAAAGCCGCGAAAGAAAAAGACAAACATTCCACGCCGGCAGCAACGGCACCGGGCAGCGAAGACCGGTCAGTGGAGATTACGCTGAAAAATCCCAGCAACCAGGCGTTGTCAAACCTCGATATAAAATGTTGGTTGCTGATCCGGGACGTGAAGAGCAGGGACATCACCATTGGTGACGCTGATTCCAACACCATGAGCATTCCGCCCCGCAGTCAGGTGGTGATGACGTCGTCAGTGGCCAAGTGCGACTTCTCACCCAGAACAACTGGAGCAGGGAAGCCAGTACCCGCCAAGGGCAACAAGTTTTACGGCTATGGCGTGCAAGTGTTGGAATGGGGCAAAATTGCCGCACAAACCTACGATCCACCTGATGCGAAATCCGAAATTGATGCGGCAGCGAAGAAGGATAAGTAAATCACCAGTGCGCAGATGGCCTCGTGCCACTGTGATCCATTGCCGGGTTAAAACGCGATTTTGATCTGCAGCCCAATTGCATGACTATCAAAATACGGGCTCAGTGTTGTTTGCGCGGTCAAGTGACCAAATCGTTGAAGTGACAGACGTTTGACCAGCAAGATCTTGGCCTCGCTGATCCTGTTCAACAGGTTGGTCGTGCGGTCAACCGTGCCAGCTTCTGTTGCGACGGCTTGGGGAGTGTGATTGTTAGTGATACAGATCGGGGGAGCCACTGGTTTCGTGGCGATGGATACGTCTTGTTTGACAGATTTAAGGCGTGATGGTTCGCCCAGATGGAACACCACGATGGCGAACACGACCAGGGCCACGATTAGGTATGACTTGAAACGATACATTCGACTCTGAAAACAACCGCACGTTTACATGCCATCGATTGGGCATCACGGCAAGTGGAGAATTATATTCTTATCTTCGGTGGCCAATTAGCATTCAAGAGTGATCGGCTCATCAAGGCTGCAAAAGTAATTGTTGCTATTCTGGGAAAGCAGGGTATGGTGGCGTCGCTCGCAGATAGTAGCAGTTGCAGTGAGATTGGTAGATTGCCATCCGATTTTTTTTACTCGGTGATGATCCGAAACTCGATTGTTCGAGAACAGTCACTGAGACCTCCTAACCGCAGCAGAAAGAATAAACATAATGGCTACAAGGCTATTCGTAGGAAATCTGTCGTTCAACACCACCGAAGGCGACTTGCTCGAGGCATTCAAAGCCGCCGGCAACGTCACCACTTGCAACCTGATCGTGGACAAGTTCACCAACAAGTCCCGCGGTTTCGCGTTCGTGGAAATGGGCACGCAGGAAGAAGCCACCAAGGCAATCGCAGACATGAACGGCAAGGAACTCGACGGTCGGGCGTTGACCGTGAATGAAGCGAAGCCCCGTGAAGAGCGATCCGGCGGCAGTGGCGGCTTCGGCGGTCGCAGTGGCGGCGGCAGCGGCGGCGGACGCCGTGACGACAACCGTTCACGCCGGTACTAATCACAATTAGTTCGGTTTAATCAGAGAAGGGCATCCTGTAACGGGATGCCCTTTTTCTTTGCATGCGCGTCAGAACAATGCGCCGTGTGCGGCGATTGGAGCGAGGCCTTCCACGCGGTTGCCACGGACGAGGACGTATTGTTCGTGGAGCGGAATGGTGGTGCAGCCGTGGCTCGGAATCAATTCAATCTTGTCGCCGACTTTGAGTTTGGTTGCAGTGCCGGTCAAGCTCAAGCGGCCATGCTCTTCGTCGAGCTGGGTCACCGTTGCGCCAACCAGCAGAAGCAAAGGCAGACCGTGGTCGGTGGAGATAGCTTTTCCCCCGGCATCAATGACGGCGCGACCGGGTTCAGGGCGGCTGATGACGGTGGCCAAGACCGTCACGGCTTGGCAGAAGTCCTGGCCGTACTCCCGATTAAAGGTGTCCATCGTCACGTAGGAGCCGACTTGCAAGTCGGTGATGCCGGGATAGACGCCGCCGAGCGCGAAGGTGTTCGAGCCGCCGGCAGTGACAATTTCCACGGGAAAGCCGGCGTGGACGACGAGGTCTTTGGTTTCGACAAGTTGCCGGTAAGCGTTCGCGGCGCGGTCGGCTTTCTCGCCGGCATCTTTCAGGAAGCAGCCGCCTTCGTATCCCATCAGGCCACGGAACCGCAGCCCCGGCAATCCGGCAATGGTGCGGACGAGTTCCACGGCGGGTGTCCCCGGTTTCACGCCGCAGCGGCCGAGGCCGGTATCCACTTCGACGAGGACGGAGATTGTGACTTCAGCGCGTTGGGCGGCGGCGGAGATTTCGCGGGCGTTGCCGGCGTCGTCCACGCAAATGATTAAGTTGCCCAGTTGGCAGACTTCCATGAGGCGTTCGATCTTGCGGGCGCCGACGATTTCGTTGGCGACGAGGATGTCGCGGAGGCCATTGCGAAAGAAGGCTTCGGCTTCGGAGAGCTTGGCGCAGGTGATGCCGATGGCGCCGGCGGCGATCTGTTTCTTGGCGATGAGCGGGAGCTTGTGGGTCTTGACGTGCGGGCGGAGCTGGCACGGTTTGCCAAGGAACCAGCCGGCGAGCTTGGTGATGTTGGCTTCGATGGCGTCCATGTCGAGGAGCAGGGCCGGGGTGTCCAGTTCGGCTTTGGTTTGGCCGGCAATGGCGGTCGGACGTTTCCAGTCAGTGGTTGGCATTGGCGGGATTATAGCTCGGCGGATTTATTTTGCACACAATCTCTTTGCACCGCTGGCGGCTTCTTGGTAAACGCTAGGCACTCCAGCGCGAGAATCAAAATGAAAAAAATTTTAGTTACCGGTGCGGTTGGCCAGATCGGGTCGGAATTGACGATGGAACTGCGAGCGCGTTATGGCGCAGCCAACGTCGTGGCGGCGGGACATGCGACTGCGCCCAGCGATGTGTTGCGCGAGTCGGGGGCGTTCGAGACATTGGATGTGACCGATAAGGTTGCGCTGGTGAAGGTGCTGGATAAACACGCCATCACCGAAATCTATCACATGGCGGCACTCCTCTCGGCAGTGGGCGAGAAGCATCCGCAACTGTGTTGGCAGGTTAATGTCGATGGGCTTAAAAACGTTTTGGAGATTGCCCGCGAGCGGGGCGGGGTGCGGTTGTTCTGCCCCAGTTCCATTGCGGTGTTCGGCAACGGCACACCCCGCGACCAGACGCCGCAGGAAACCGTGCTCGCGCCGACGACGATGTACGGCGTCACCAAAGTCGCGGGCGAGTTGCTTTGTGATTATTACGCCAAGCGGTTCCAGGTGGACGTGCGCGGGTTGCGATACCCCGGTATTATCAGCAGCGAGACGTTGCCCGGTGGCGGTACGACTGATTACGCTGTGGAAATTTTCTACAAGGCGATTGCGGAGAAACGGTACACGTGTTTTCTCGCAGCCAACACAACGCTGCCGATGTTGTATATGCCCGATGCAATCAAGGCGACCATTGATCTGATGTCGGCTGAGCCAAAGAAACTCAAGCATCCTGCCAATTACAATTTGGCCGCGATGAGTTTTTCAGCGGCGGAACTGGCGGCGGAAATCAAGCAGCACATCCCGGAGTTCGTGGTGAATTATCAGCCCGACTTCCGTCAAGCGATTGCCGACTCGTGGCCACGATCGATTGACGACAGCATGGCCCGGCAAGAGTGGGGCTGGCAACCAGCCTTCGATCTGCGGACGATGACGGCGGACATGTTGACGAAGCTGCACCAGAGGCACGCTGCCGGCAGTCTGTATCATTGAGTGTGCGTTAATACGCTGTTGCCAGTAAATTATTGGCGACTACACAAGCCTCTTGCGTGTGAATGTAAGCTTTGCTACATTCGCGCGCCTTCGGGCGGGATGGATCCGTAGCTCAATTGGCTAGAGCAGCTGACTCTTAATCAGCGGGTTCTCGGTTCAAGTCCGAGCGGGTCCACCAATTTCTTACCCTTGCGCTATAAGGGTTTCCTGCATAACTGCCAGGCTAACGTTGGCCCCTCGGCAGTATACGTCACCACGAATGTTCCGCCGCGTACCGGGATTTGTACCGGCGCAGATGGTAGTAGTATCGCATTAGGGCGTCGCACGGTCAGGAGGGCGTCGCTACAGTGCTTCAGCACTGCTTGGTATGCTGATTCTTCGTCCTTGAGTGTCGCTCCGCGCATCCAGTGATCGCCGTTTTCAATGGCGTAAAATTGCACCGCACGCTTCAGTCCTTGCAGCCGAGCATAGAGCATCACCGAATGACGGATGTCAGCCAATTCATCATTCGTGCCGTGGATGAGCGCCACCGGTACATCTGCCGGTAACAACGCAGCGTTGCGGTAGGGGTTGCGGATGTCCTCCTCCTCCGGCGGGAAGTTTCCTCCCGTGCCAAGCGCGCACTCGACGAAGCCGATGCCTGGTTTCGCGCGTAAGTCCATGCTGAACCCCCATACTTGGGCGTCCGCACCCTACAGCGGTTGATAAATCCCGCAAACAAACACCGCATACGCCCAGAGGTGCGGTGCAAAGATCAAGCTTTGTGCTCCTAGGTAGGCACCTTGGGATGCACCCCAGTAAATCACTCGGGTGCGATCCAGTTGCGGATAGCGTAGCAGCGTCGCATACGCCGCCCGCAGACAGTCGATGGTTTGCAATTTGGAGAGATCATACGGCACGTCAAAGGTTCGGTCCGGCAACGGATGGCGAGCCTCGCGACCGCTGTGGCGAAACTCGACCCGCGTCACCACCAGATCAAAGGTATCGGCGAGTTGTTCGCTTTCATTAACGTAATCGCTGGAGCCATCCGTGCCCCAGCCGTGAACCAACAGCAACAATCCAGTTGTGCCTCGTACCACTGTGGCTGGTTCGGTGATGTACATATCGATTCGTTCATCGCCATACTGCACCGATGTGTAATCTTGAGTGGCGAACGGAATGGTTTGGACGCGCGTAGTGGTCATGGTCGCCATTGTAACATCGACAATGACTATTGTCTCGTGCCACTATGCGCAAGCAGGGGATTCAGGATGTGATAACGCTTAAACATCTTTACTGGAATGGCGACCAATTAAACTTGATTTTTGGTATGAGTGCTTTTACCTGTAACATTGTGAATGTCTTAGGGCGCAGGTTCACAATTCCTTTTTTTGTGCGGTGGTTGGCTTGTGGCATTTTACTTTCGTCCACAGTGGCGCTGGGCGACAAGGTGGGAATCGATGAACAATTGGGAAAGAAGCTTCCGGGCCAGGTGGTTTTCGCCGATGAACAAGGCAACCCGGTCAAGTTGCAGGCATTGTTTGGCAAGCCGACGATTCTTGCGCTCGTCTATTATGAATGTCCCGGTATCTGCACGCCGTTACTAAACAATCTTGTGGATACACTCGACCGGGTGGATTTGGTGCCAGGTACAGATTACCAAGTCATCACGATTTCGTTTGATCCCAAAGACACGCCGGCAACTGCGACCAAGAAACGTGCCAACTACCTTAAGCAATTTCATAAACCATTCCCACCGGGGGCTTGGCGATTTCTCACTGGGACCCAGGCGTCGATTGACCAAGTGACCGATGCCGTCGGCTTCCGATACGCAACGGCGGGAAAAGATTTCAATCACCCGGGCGTACTGACCATGTTGTCACCCGACGGACGCGTGATGCGCTATTTGTATGGCGTCAGTTTCATGCCGTTTGATTTGAAAATGGCTGTGATTGAAGCCGCCAAGGGACAGTCCATGCCGGCAATCAATCGCGCGCTAGCATTTTGCTATGCGTACGACCCTGACGGACGCCGGTACGTTTTCAGCACGCTCAAGGTCGCCGGCGTCGTCACGCTGGCGATGATCGCTTGCTTCGGCAGCTTTCTGTATCTGACCACGCGAAAAAAGAAATGAACTATCTCGAACATCAAGGCCGCTACAAGGGCATCGCCGGGTGGATTTTCTCGACTGACCACAAACGCATCGGCGTCCTTTACATGATCGGCATCCTCACCTTTTTCAGCGTGGGCGTGCTGATCGGCGTGGTGATGCGGCTGAAAATGTTCTGGCCGGGCGATCATTTGTACTCGGCGCAGGCGTACAATGCCTTCTTCACCGTCCACGGTGTCATCCAGATTTTCCTGTTCATCATCCCCGGCATCCCGGCCATATTCGGTAACTTTTTTCTCCCGCTCCAGATTGGCGCAAAAGACGTCGCGTTCCCGCGGCTGAACCTGTTGTCGTGGTGGTTCTATGTCGCCGGGGCCGTGATCGCGTTGCTGGCGCTGTTCACTGGCAACGGGCCGCCGGATACCGGCTGGAGTTTTTACGTGCCATACAGTTTGCGGACGAACACCAACGTTACACTTGCCGTGTTCGCCGCGTTCATCCTCGGTTTTTCATCGATCCTGACCGGCTTGAACTTCATCACCACGATCCACCGGCTGCGCGCGCCGGGGATGATGTGGTTCCGGATGCCGTTGTTTGTCTGGTCGCTGTACGCAACGGCGTGGATTCAGATTCTGGCAACGCCGATCCTCGGCATCACGTTGCTGCTGGTGATGGCCGAACGCATCCTCAACCTCGGCTTGTTCGATCCGTCGCGCGGCGGCGATCCGTTGCTCTATCAGCATCTTTTCTGGATTTACTCGCACCCGGCCGTGTACATTATGATCCTCCCGGCGATGGGCGTGGTGACGGAAGTGATCCCGGCTTTTTGCCGGAAAAACATTTACGGCTACAAAGCCATCGCATTTTCCAGCCTCGCGATTGCGTTTATCGGTTACCTCGTCTGGGGCCATCACATGTTCACCAGCGGCATGAGCGAGACGGCGCGGATGCTGTTTTCGCTGTTGACGTTCCTCGTCGCCATTCCCAGCGGCATCAAGGTCTTCAACTGGGTCGCCACGATGTACAAAGGCTCGATCAAACTCGAACCGCCGATGGTGTTCGCCCTGACGTTCATCGCGCTGTTCGCCATCGGCGGCCTCACCGGCCTGATCAACGGCGCGCTCGCCACCAACGTCAACATCCACGAGACCTACTGGGTCGTCGGCCATTTCCATTACACCATGTTCGGCGGCACCGGCGTCGGGTTCTTCGCCGCGCTGCTCTACTGGTGGCCGAAAATGACCGGCCGCATGTACAACAAACGCGCCGTTTACACCGGCTGGGCGCTCTTCTTCGTCGGGTTCAACATGCTGTACCTCACCATGATGATCATGGGCTGGCTCGGCATGCCACGCCGTTACTACAATTACCTCCCGCAATATCACACCTACCACGTCGTCGCCACCATCGGCTCATGGTTCCTGGCCACCGGCATCTTCACGATCCTCGGTGCGCTCCTTATCGCGCTCAAACGCGGCCCGAAAGCCGACGCCAATCCCTGGGGCGCCGCCACGCTCGAATGGCGCACCGCCTCGCCGCCGCCGCATGACAACTTCGCCGAGATCCCGACCGTCACCCACGGACCGTACCACTACGAAGGAGGACATCCCGCGTGAGTGACGCCGCCGTGCACGAATATCATCCCGACGTCAAAGGTTCCAAAATTGGGATGTGGTTGTTCCTTTTCACCGAACTGCTGCTCTTCGGCGGTATGTTCCTGCTCTACTCCGTCTATCGCGCCAAAAACACCGGCGACTTCCACTACGCCTCGCTGAATCTCGACCTCGTCACCGGCGCCATCAACACCGTCATCCTCCTCACCAGCAGCCTCACGATGGTTCTCGCCATCGGCATGCTCGAACGCCGCGACCGCAAACGCAGCCTGTACTTCATCCTCATCACCATCGCGCTCGGCCTCGTCTTCCTCGTGAACAAATATTTCGAGTGGTCGCACAAAATCCACCACGGCATCTACCCCGGCTCCGTCGAGCTGACCGGCCGCACCTCCGGCGAAAATCTTTTTTATGCGCTCTACTTTCTCATGACAGGCCTCCACGGACTGCACGTCATTGCCGGGCTGGTTGTGCTCGGGTTCATGGCGAAAATGGTCGCCACACCGTCACGGCAATCCGTTCCCGTTACCGCGCTGACGCCCGACGCCCGCGCCGGCGCCACGACGGTGCTGGTCGAGTACGCCGAGCACGACGCGCTCGACCAACAAAAACTCATCCGCCTCGAAAACGCCGGGCTGTACTGGCACTTGGTGGACGTGATCTGGATTTTCCTCTTCCCGCTGTTCTACCTCATCTCATGAACGCGAACGCTCACGCCGCCAACCGTCAACCGCTCCCGCTCACCACCTACGTGACGGTCTGGGTCGCGCTGTTGATGCTGACCGGCTTGACCATCACCGTCGCGAGCCTGCATCTCGGCGCGTGGAGTGTGCTCGCGGCAATCATCATCGCCACCGTCAAAGGCACGCTCGTGTTGCTCTACTTCATGCACCTGCTCCACGAGGAACGAGTGTTCAAGGTCATGCTCTTCCTTGCCTTGTTCACGCTGACAATCATCCTCGTGCTAACCTACGCCGACGTTCTACTCCGATGAACCGCGCCTACGCCAACACCACCGCCGCCGTTGACTCCGTCTTCTGGTTCATCACCGGCATCTCCGTCGTCCTCCTCCTCATTGTCACCGGCCTGATGATCTACTTCGCCATCCGCTATCATCACCGGCGCAATCCCGAACCGCACGAGACCCAACAAAGCGTCCTCCTCGAAATCACCTGGACACTCATCCCAACCGGCCTGGCGCTCACGATGTTCTGGTACGGCTACCGCGAATTCCTCACCTTCCGCGCCGTCCCCGCCGACGCCTTTGCCATCAAAGTCACCGGCATGATGTGGAAATGGCAGTTCGAATATCCCAACGGCAAGAAGACCGAAGTCCTCTACGTGCCCATCAATAAACCGATTCGCCTCGACCTCAAATCCACCGATGTCATCCACAGTTTTTACGTCCCCGCCTTCCGCATCAAGGAAGACGTCGTCCCCGGCAAAGCCAATTACCTCTGGTTCAAACCGCAAGGTTTCGGCTCCGCCGACATCTTCTGCTCCCAATACTGCGGCCTCCAACATTCCTACATGATCAGCCGCGTCGAAGTCCTCGACGATTCCGATTTCACCGCGTGGTACACCACCACCAACGCCCTCCCGCCCGGCGCCGCCGACATCACGAAGCTTCCCGGCATCGCCCTCATGCAAGCCAAAGGCTGTCTCGTCTGCCACCGGCTCGACGGCACGCACGCCACCGGCCCGTCGCTCCTCGGCATCTACAATCGCAAAACCACCGTCATCGAACGCGGCGTCGAAAAAGAAATCACCGCCGACGCCGCCTATTTGCGTCGTTCACTCGCCGAACCGAGCGCCCAAATCGTCAAAGGCTACCACGACATCATGCCGCCGGTGCCGGGCCTGACCGAACAAGATTTACAACTCATCCTGGAGACGTTGAAACAGTTGAAGTGAAACCGATCCTCCAACTCATCAAGCCGCGCATCGCGCTCCTCACCGCCGTGTCCACGGCGGCCGGCGCATTGCTGGCCGGGCTGCACATTTTCTGGCCGGTGCTCGGCACGTTCCTGCTCGCCTGCGGCGCGGCGGCACTCAACCAGATTCAAGAACGCGACCTCGATGCGTTGATGCCGCGCACCCGCCACCGCCCGTTGCCCACCGGCGCGATCACAGTCCGGACCGCCACAATCGTCGTCTTCGTCTTCCTGACAGCAGGCTTCGCCGCGTTTGCCTGCACCGGCGACCTCATCACCGTCGCGCTCGGCGCACTCGCTGTCCTCGCCTACAATTTCCTCTACACGCCGCTGAAACGCGTCACCACCATCGCGCCGGTCGTCGGCACAATCGTCGGCGCATTCCCGCCCGCCATCGGCTGGACTGGTGCCGGCGGCGCTGGGTGCCCGCCGGCACTCGTCGCGCTCACCATCTTCTTCATCGTCTGGCAACTCCCGCATTTCTGGCTGCTCTGGCAACGCACCGCCGCCGACTACGCCGCCGCCGGGCTGCCCGCGCCGACCGCGCGGCTCGGCGCGGAGTCATTGCAACGCGTCACGCTCGTCTGGATTCTGGCGGTGGCGGCGCTCGGCCTGATGCTGCCGCTGTTCGGCGTCGTCCAACACCTTGCCGCGCTCGCTTTCGCCGCGCTCTGGCTCGGCCTGCAAGCGAACCGGTCGCCGGCACGCGCGTTTGTCGCCATCAACCTCTTCGCCGGCACGCTGCTGGCCACGATCATCCTGGAGCGCACGCTGCTGTGAACCAATCGCTCGACAACATGATGACGCTCGTGCTGGAAATCGTTTTTCTCGCGTTCACCGGCGTTGCGCTCGTCAGCACCACGCTCTCGCTCGCGCATCGCCGGCTCGCCCGGCCGTTCGCCGACGCCATCAGCCGCGCACCGAGCATCTGGCTCACGCTCGGCCTGTTGCCGCTTGTCACACTCGCGCTGCTGCTCAACGCCACCGGCTTCGCGCCGTTCACCGCGCTGCCGAAACTTTACCCACTCGCGGTCATCGGACTCGCCGCCTGCTGTCACTACCGGCAACACCTGAACCGTTTCACCGGCGCCATCGGCGTCCTCGCGCTCGGCGGCTTCATTTTGCCGTTCCTCAACATCCTCGAACTCGCCCAGCGCCCGGAAATGTGGCCGCTTGTCAATCCGCTGATGCCCGACATGTACGCCGTCCAACCGCTCGCCCGCATCGCGATTTTCTTCGCCGCCGCGCTGCTCGTGACCGGCGCGCTGCTGGAAGTTCCGCAGTGGAATCGTGCGCTGACGTTGGTCGGCGCACTCGCCTTGCCGGCGCTGGCCGTGTGGGATTTCGCTGTCCTGCCGGTGGGCGCACAAGCCACTTCTGGCGCGAAGGCCGGCATCGCGCTCGTCATCGTGCTGTTGCCGGTGGCGTGGTTGTCGCTCGGCACAAGCGCCCGGCGCGTGCTGTTGGTGCTGGCGTTTGCCGGGTTCAGCATCGAAATTGCGCGGCAACACACCATCGCGTTGACCGCCGTTGCCGACCGGCTCGCGCTGGTGCAACTCAACGCCGATGCCACGTTCGCCAAGCTGAAACTCGACCAGGAAGCGCGTTATCCGAGCAACACGCCGCTCGATCCGAAGGCCGCGGAACGAATTTACGCTGAGAAATGTTCGACCTGTCACGCGTGGGACCACAAAGTTGTCGGCCCGCCGCACAAGGACGTGGTGCCGAAATACCGCGGCGCACCGGACAAGCTGGCGGCGTTCATTCTCAGCCCGACGAAGATTGACCCCGCGTTCCCGCCGATGCCTGCGCCCGGCCTGTCGCGGCGCGAGGCGGTCGCGGTGGCGGATTATCTATTGAAGGAACTTGCCGAAACAGCGAAAGGCGGCAAACCATGAAACGCCTCGCCTACATTGCCGTGACTGGTTGGTTCGCGCTGGCGGCGTTGCTCTTCGTCGGTTTGCATTTCCAAGTCAGTGTCCGCGAGCAGCGGTTGGAACAACCGATTCATTTCCCGCACGCCACACACATCGCCAAAGTCGGCCTCCAATGCGTGAAATGTCACACCACCGTCGATAAATCGCCGCAAGCCGGCGCGCCGCCGTTGGCGGTGTGCATGGAGTGCCACAAAAACGTCAAGACCGACAGCCCCGAAATCAAAATTCTCACCGAGCACTGGCAGAAACAGGAGCCGGTTGTCTGGTCGAAGATTCATTTGTTGCCGTGGCACGTCGGCTTCAACCACAAACGCCACATTGCCGCCGGCGTGGACTGCGCCGTTTGCCACGGCGAAGTGAAAACGATGATGCAGGTCCACCAAGTCCGCTCGCTGGAGATGGGCTGGTGCGTCAGTTGCCATCGTGAGAACAAAGCCCCAACCGATTGTTGGACATGTCACAAATGAACCGACGCGATTTCCTCAAAATTATCGGCGCCACTTCGGGTGCGGCGCTGGCGACGAGCTGCGACCGCCCCGGGTTGCCGGATTTCATTTCGCCGGTCCTACCGGGCGATACGTTGCCGGGCGAGGCGAAACTGGTGCACGGCATCTGCACCGAGTGCCCGGCTGGTTGCCCGATGATCATCAAGGTGCGCGACGGCCACCCGGTGAAGTATGAAGGCGTTCCCGCGCTCTGCATGCGCGGCCAGGCGTCGCTGTCGCGGTTCTACCATCCCGGCCGGCTCAAGTCGCCGATTCTGCGCGGCCAGAACATCAGTTGGGAAGAAGCGGTCGCCGCCATCGAAGGCGCGCTCGGCAAACCCGGCCCGCACGCGTTCCTTTCCAGCCGCACCACCAGCGCGCTCCGCGAATTGATTGACGGCTTCTGCCAGAAACGCAGCGTCGAACGGCTGCCGGAATTCGAGGTTTATTCTTACGCCGCGATTCGTAAAGCCAACGAGATCGTTTTCGGTAAAGCGGCGTTGCCGTTTTACGATGTGAAGCAGGCCGACTTCCTCCTGACCGTCGGCGTGGACGTGATTGAGACATTCGCCAACCCGGTCCAGTTTGCCCATGACCTGAGCGAAGCCAAATTGAAATGGGTGCACGTCGAATCCGGCTTGTCGCTCACCGGCATAAACGCCGACGAACGTATCGTCATCCCGCCCGGCACCGAAGCCGAATTTCTCGCGAACCTGCCGGAAAAAATCGCGGCAGCGTTGAAGAACGCGAAACGTCCGCTGGTGATCGCCAATGCCAGCGCGGCGTTGCCTGCCGCGAAGCTGCAAAAGGCGCTGAATTCGCCGCTCGATTTCGACCGCGGCCTCGACTACAGCCGTGTCGGTACAATCGCCGACCTCGACAAGCTACGCGAACGCAGTTTCGGCGTGCTGTTCATCCACGACGCCGATCCAGTGGCGTACCGGCCAAGTTTCGCGGAGACGAAAGCCGCGTTCCGTGTCGGCTTTGGCGATTTGATGAGCGAGACGCTGCAAAAATGTGATCTCGTATTGCCGTTATCCGACGCGCTCCAAAAACTCGGCGCGACGCCGGCGAAGGTGGCGTCGTCGGTGACGCTACTAAATGTTCCGGAAACATCCCGGCCGAAGGGGCCGGTGCTGGTGGTGCCACCGTCGATTCGGACGCTTGAGGGACGCAGCGATGTGTTGCCTTTGCTGAGCGAGATACCGGATCCGTTGACGGTGGTGACGTACGGCCCTTGGGTGACGGTCTCGGAAGATTTGAAGGTGAAGGACGGCGACTTGATCGAGTTCATCGTCGCCGGCAAGACGCTACAGTTCCCGGCGCGCGTGATGCCGGGGCAGCCGGCGGGCGTGTTCACCGTGCAGCGACCGTTTTTGAAGGGACTGACGTTGCCGTTGGCGGAGAATGGCGAGGAATTAACGACATTGCCGCTCGATGCGGTGCACCCGACGGGAAAGAAGTTGGATTTGCCGATGTTGTCGGGCGGGATGCGGGCGGAAGGGCGCGGCATCGTGCCGGGGCTGGAACACAAACACGAACACGATCACGAGCATGACGAGCACAAGGTGAACGCGTCGTTGTATCCGCCGCACGCGCACAAGGATTACCGGTGGGCGATGGCGATTGATTTGGAGCGGTGCATCGGTTGCGGCGCGTGCGTGGCGGCGTGTTACGTCGAGAACAACGTGCCGGTCGTCGGCCCGGCGGAGCACGTGGCGGGACGCGAGATGTCGTGGATTCGGATCGAGCCGTTCGTGAACGAGTCCAATGAGTACGAGATGCTGCCGATGATGTGCCAGCAGTGCGATAGCGCGCCGTGCGAGCCGGTCTGTCCGGTGTTGGCGACGTATCACACGCCGGAGGGATTGAATGCGCAGGTTTATAATCGTTGCGTCGGGACGCGGTACTGTTCGAACAATTGTCCGTACAAGGTCCGGCGCTTTAACTGGCTCGATCATCCGTTGGAGAAACCGCAGGAGTTGATGACGAATCCGGATGTGTCGCGCCGGCCGAAGGGCGTGATGGAGAAATGCACGTTCTGCGTCCACCGGATCCGGCGGGCGAAGGACCACGCGAAGGACGAGAAGCGGTTGGTGCGCGACGGCGAGTTGACGACGGCGTGCGCCGAGACCTGCCCGGCGCAGGCGATCGTGTTCGGTAACATGCTCGACAAGGACTCGCTGGTGTACCGGCAGGCGCACGATCCGCGGGCGTACCGGGCGTTGGAGGAACTCGGCACGCAGCCGGCGGTGTATTATTTGAAGGCGGTGAAGAAGACATGAAGGCGTTCTTCGACAAGGTCGAGCGCGAAGTGTTGGCGGGAATGCAGAAACCGCGCGTCACGTATTGGCTGGCGCTGCTGGTGGCGGCGGGCTGTTTCGGAATCGGGATGGCGTGCTGGGGCTGGCAGATTTATTCGGGGATGCACGTGTCGGGCAAGAACAACCCGGTCGGCTGGTACATGTACATCACGCCGTTTGTGTTTTGGGTCGGCATCGCACACTCGGGGACGTTGATCTCGGCGATTTTGTATTTATTCCGCGCGAAGTTCCGCAAGGCGTTCAACCGTTCGGCGGAGGCGATGACGGTGATCGCGGTGTTGACGGCGGGGCTGTTCCCGCTGATCCACCTCGGCCGGGTGTGGTATTTCTACTGGTTGACGCCGTACCCGAACCAGCGGCATTTGTGGATCAATTTCCGGTCGCCGTTGGTGTGGGACGTGTTCGCGGTCTCGACGTACTTGACGGTGAGCGCGCTGTTTTTCTACGTCGGGATGATTCCCGATCTGGCGATCGCGCGCCGGCTGATCAGCGGGCCGCGGCAATGGTTGTACCGGATCCTGTCGCTCGGCTGGGGCGGCACGGCGCGGCAATGGAATCACTACGAGCGGCTGTACATGTTCCTGGCGGCGTTCGCGACGCCGTTGGTGATCTCGGTGCACTCGGTGGTGTCGTGGGATTTCGCGATGAGCATCATTCCCGGTTGGCACACGACGATTTTTGCGCCGTACTTCGTGGCGGGCGCGATTTTCTCCGGCTGCGCGATGGTGATGACGCTGGTGATTCCGATGCGGAAATTCCTGCGGCTGGAGGAATACATCACGCTGGATCATTTCGAGGCGCTGGCGAAGGTGCTGTTGTTCACGTCGCTGATCGTCAGCTACGCGTACGTCGTTGAGTTCGCGATGGCGATGTACAGCGGGAATGTGTTTGAGGTCGCGCATTTCAAGTTTCGGATGTTCGGCAGTTTCCGCGAGGCGTATTGGCTGATGGTATTTTGCAACGTGCTGCTGCCGCTGACGCTGTTCGTGCGGAAACTGCGGCGGAATCTCGTGTACCTGTTCATCGTGGCGTTCTTCGTGAACGTCGGGATGTATCTGGAACGGTTCATTATCATTGTCACCGGGCTGGCGCATGACTTCGATCCGTACGCCTGGGGCAACCCGAACCTGAGCTGGATCGCCATCGGCATCAACGTCGGTGCGTTCGGGATGTTCTTCATGTTTTTCCTGATTTTTGTGAAAGTGTTGCCAGTGCTGGCCATTGCTGAACTGAAGGAGGAGCACGCGCATGAAACAGCTCATGTTTGACGACAAAGACGCCTTCCTTGCCAAGTTGCGCGAACTGCTCGCGGCTGGAACAAAGCCGGAACAAATCGCGGTGTGCACGCCGGTGCCGGTGCATGAAGCGATGGTGTTGTTGCAGGTGCCGGAGAGCAAATTGCGGTGGTTTACGTTTGTCGGCGCGTTCACGGGACTGTTGAGCGGGTTTGGGCTGACGATCTACACGGTGTGGAGCTGGCCGTTGATCACCGGCGGTAAACCGCTGGTGTCACTGCCGCCGTTCACGATCATCGCGTTCGAGTTGACGATTTTGTTTGGTGCAGTGCTGTCGCTATTGGGATTTATGTTCCTGAGCCGGTTGCCGGCGGTGAAGCAGATTGTCACGCCGGTGGAGACCGGTAACCAGTACGCCATTTTTGTCGAGGAGGACCGGTGAAACGATTTCCCTTGATCGCGGCGTGCGCGTTGCTGGTCGCGCTGGTGCAACTCGACAAGTCCGGCACGCATCTGTTGCCGGTGCTGGTGGGGATGGCGCTGGCGATGGGCGGTGTACTGGTGGTCGCGGCGGCGGAGCTTTCCAATGCGAAATGGATCGTGCCGGTGAAACGACCGTTGCTGGCGGTGGCGCCGGTGTTGTTTGTGTTCCCGTTGCTCGTGAAAATCGCGCCGTATCCGTGGCTCGCGCACGAGAACGCGTGGCTGCGTCGCGATTTCTTTGTCGCCCGCGATGTGGTGGCGTTGCTGGTGGTGGCGATCGTCGGTAATTTGTTCCGCCGGGCGTCGCTGGCGGAGTCGGCGGCGAAAGGGAAATGGGCAGTGGCGTATATTCTGACGTTCGCCGTGGTGAAAACGCTGATCGCAATGGACTGGGTGATGAGTTTCGATTACCCGTGGGTCTCGACGATGTTCCCGGTGCTGTACATGGTCGAGTGTTTCTGCGCCGGGCTGGCGTTGCTTGGCCTGATCTGCTTCGCGCGGCGGAAGTCAGATGGCGTGCTCTACGACACGGCGACGTTGCTGTTCGGCTTTGCGTTGTTCTGGGGCGGCCTGTTCTTCGCGCAGTACCTGACGATCTGGTACGGTAACATTCCTGAGGAAGTCGGCTTCTATACGCGCCGGTTTGCCATCCGCGGTGGCAAGTGCCTGTTTGCCACCAATGCAATCCTGTTGTTTGGTATCCCGTTTACGCTCTTTCTGATCCACCGGGCCCGGCAGAATGTGCGTGTAGTGACCGTAGTGTCTCTCATGATTCTAGCCGGCCTGCTGGTCTCCCAGCTCTTTCACATTCGCCCCTACGTCCATATCCATTTAGGCCTTTTAGTCATTCAACTTGTTATCATGCTCGGCGTCATCGCCGCCACGATATCTATCGCGAAAGACGGCAGTAAGTGCAAATGAGTCGAACAATTCTGGTCAAGCGGTTTAAGAAAACATAACTCGACTTGAAGTCGTAAGGTTTGGTTGCAATTCCTTACGCCGCCAAAGTAAATAGATAACTGGATATACCATCAGTTCCATGATGAAACTGGTAAACAGACCGCCAACCATTGGGGCGGCGACGCGTTTCATTAGGTCCGCACCGGTACCGACGGACCACATAATCGGCATCAAGCCCATCGAGGCGGCGGCAACAGTCATCATCTTTGGACGAATCCGTTTGACAGCACCGTGAATGATCGCTTCATGGAGGTCAGTGAGATTGCGGAGCTTGCCTTCGCGTTTGGCTGCGTCATAGCTAAGGTCGAGAAACAACAACATGAAAACGCCGGTCTCAGCGTCCAGCCCCATCAATGCAATCATGCCAACCCAGGCAGCAATGGAGATATTGTAATTCAGGATGTACATCAGCCAAACCGCACCGACGACAGAGAATGGCACAGCCAGCATGACCACCAGCGCCTTGAACCCGTTCTTCGTATTCAGATACAGCAAGAGGAAGATCAACAACACAGTCACTGGGATGACAACTTTCAGCCGTTCGCGAACGCGTAACATGTTTTCGTACTGGCCACTCCATGTCAGCAAATAGCCCGTTGGTAGTTTCACCTTTGCATTTACGGTTTTCTTAGCAGCCTCGACGTAACTGCCGACATCGCGACCGGTGATATCCACATAAACATAACCCGCCAACATGCCGTTCTCGTCCCGGATCATTGCCGGACCATTGATCAATGAAATATCGGCGAGCTCAGACATCGGCACTTGAATGACGGCGGAACCGCTACTTGCGGTGCTGCCGCGCATGCCGGTGGAGTTTGCTTTGCCGGATCCGTCACCAAAGTTATGGGCGGTGACCAAAATGCGTTGAAGCTGGTCGATGTTGGCCCGCAAATCTCGGGGGTAACGTAGGTTAATGCTGTAACGTTCGCGTCCTTCGATGGTGGTCGTGATGTTTTCCCCACTTAGCGCAGTCATGATGATGCCGTGCAGGTCATCAATGGTTAAGCCGTATCGAGCCAATGCTTGCCGATGTGGTGTGATATCTATAAAGAATCCACCCGAAGCGCGTTCTGCAAAAATACTGCGGGTCCCAGGAACAGCGCGCAGAGTGGTTTCAATTTGCTCGCCAAGGTGTTGAATTTCGTCGAGGTTGGCGCCAAAGACCTTAATGCCAATCGGGGTGCGCACCCCGGTTGTCAACATATCAATGCGGCCTTTGATAGGCATAGTCCAGGCATTCACATTGCCGGGGATTTGTAATGCCAGATTCATTTCATCAGTGAGTTCTTCCCACGAAATATGCTCCGACCAGATGTGGCTGAGGACAAGGCGGAACGGTTTAGGCCACTTGGAGAAGAAGCGCGGTTTGATCCGCCATTCCTCCATCGGTTTGAGTGCAATAGTAGTTTCCATCATTGAAAATGGCGCGGGATCAGTGGAACTATCGATGCGCCCCGCTTTACCAAAAACCGACACCACTTCCGGGAATGAGCGAATGATCCGGTCCTGAGTTTCCATCAACCGCTGTGCCTCGGTGACGGCAATACCAGGTAGCGTGGTGGGCATGTAAAGAATGGTGCCTTCGTTAAGTGGTGGCATGAATTCACTGCCCAGTTTCAGATAGACGGGTACCGCACTCGCCATGATCAACAATGCCAGTGCAATTACGGTTTTCGGGTGCCGCAACACGAGCCGGCACGGTTTTTCATATAACCAAAATAACACGCGACTGATGGGATGCTTCTCTTCCTTATAATACTTGCCGACCGCGATGGCGCTGCAAATCTTCGCGAACCACTTTGGATGAAACGTGAACGCATCCATTCGTGCAAACAACATTCGTATTGCCGGATCCAGCGTCAACGCTAGGAATGCGGCCAATCCGATGGCCAATGTCTTGGTATAGGCAAGTGGCCTAAACAACCGGCCTTCCTGATCCACCAGCGTGAATACCGGTAGGAATGCGACTGCGATTACTAACAGCGAGAAAAACACTGACGGACCGACCTCCATCAGCGCCGCCAGACGCACTTTATGGAAGTCGCCTTTGCGCCCGCCTTCCTGCCATAATTCTAGTTTCTTATAGGCATTTTCCACCTCGACAATCGCGCCGTCGACTAGCACACCGATGGAGATTGAGATCCCGGCGAGACTCATGATGTTGGATGAAAGGCCCATCAGGTACATCGGGATGAAGCACAGCACCACCGAAATTGGGATTGTGATGATCGGGACAATGGCCGATGGAATATGCCAGAGGAAAAACAGGATCACGAGACTGACAATGAGGCACTCCATGACCAGTTCTTTCTTGAGATTGGTGATCGATTTTTGGATCAGTTCGGAACGGTCGTAGGTAATGATAGCCTCAACGCCTTCGGGCATCGACGGCTTCAGTTCTTCCAGCTTGGCCTTCACTTGGCGGATGACATTCAACGCATTTTCGCCATGGCGCATCACCACAATGCCGCCGACAGTATCTCCCTTTCCATTAAGGTCAGAGACACCGCGTCGCATTTGCGAACTAGTCTGGATCGTTGCCACATCGTCCAGTGTGACCGGTGTACCCCGCTTGCTAGTTTTGACGACTACATCACGGAGCGCAACAGTGTCTTTGATGTAGCCGCGGCTACGCACCATGTACTCGCGTCCATTCCACTCGATCACTCCGCCGCCAACTTCATTGTTGTTTTTGCGGATCGCATCGGACACCTCCATCACCGATAGTCCGTAACTCTGAAGTTGAACAGGGTCAATGGTCACTTGGTATTGTTTTTGGAAACCGCCAATGCCGGCGACTTCCGCAACACCAGGGACGCTTTGCAGAGCATAACGCAGGTACCAATCCTGATAGGATCTCAATTCCGCGAGGTCATGCTTGCCGCTTTTGTCCACCAGTGCGTATTGGAAAACCCACCCGACCCCAGTTGCATCCGGTCCGAGTTGCGGAGTGACATTGGGCGGCAGATTGCCGGAGAGTTTTTGTAGGTATTCCAAGACCCGGCTCCGTGCCCAGTAAATATCCGTCCCGTCCTGAAAGATGACGTACACGTAGCTGAACCCAAAATCACTAAACCCACGGATTGCCTTGACCTTGGGCGCGCCAAGCAAAGCGGTGATGATTGGGTAGGTCACTTGGTCTTCGATGATGTCTGGACTCCGGTCCCATTTGGTATAGACAATCACCTGCGTATCGGAGAGGTCTGGAATTGCATCCAGCCGGATATTCTTCATTGCGTACACGGAATACACCACCGCCACCACAACCAAACCGATGACGAGCAGCCGGTTGTTGACACTGAATTCGATAATCCGGTGCGTAAAGACCTTTTGGCCCGAAGGTTCGTGTGGAATCACGGCGTATTTTCTGCCATGGCTTCAATGGCGGCTTTCATCGCAGACTCAGAATCCACAAGGAAATTGGCTGAGGTGACCACTCGGTCGCCAGTGGTTAAACCGGAAATCAATTCGAAATACTCACCACTGCGTGTGCCGATCTTGATTACGACCGGCACGAGCTTGCCATCGCCGCCGTCCTTGAATGCATAGGCACGTTCGCCAGTGAGCATGACTGCGGCTGTGGGAATTGCCAGTTTCTCACCAAGTTCAAATGTCAGCCGTGCTGTCGCCCACATCTCAGGCTTCAAATGGAGGTCAGTATTAGGCACAACCACTCGCACGTTTACGGTGCGAGTCTCGGCATTCAGCGTTGGGGCCAACAAACTGACTTTACCTGAAAATATTTTATCAGGTACAGCCGACACTGTTAACTCTACCGGCATCCCAAGTTTCACAAACGGCAGGTCAGATTGGAAAATGTCAGCATCGGCCCACACCTCGGTTAGATTAGCCAAGGTCATGAGTTGCTCGCCTGCCATGACCTTATGCCCCGCCGAAATATTACGCTCGATAATCCAACCACTGGCCGGAGCAATTAACGTGACTGTACGTTCAGCTTTGCCGGACCTGGCAATCCGTTCAATCTGTTCGTCGTTAATATCCCATAGTTCCAGTCGTTGCTTCGCCGCTGTCGCCAGTTCATTACTGCCTTTCAGCATATTCAGGTATTCCTGCTGTGCCGTAACCACCATGGGACTGTAAATCGTCAATAACGGCTCACCTTGTTTCACAAACTCGCCAGTTGTGGCCGAAAACAGTTCCTCAACGTACCCATCAATTTTGACAGTGACGTGATGCAGTCGAGTCTCGTCTGCAACAATCCGAGCTGCTGTCCGGATTTCGCGGGCCAACTTGCGTTTCTCCACGGTGCCAAATTTCAACCCCATACGCTCTCCCACTGCCGGTGTCACCGAAACCATTGCCAAGCCTAGAGGCGTGGCTGCATTACGCGTACTCGTTTCGAACGGTACCATCTCCATGCCCATCGAATCTTTGCCCGGCTTATCGCTTACTTCATCGGGGTTCATCGTTGACCGATACGCTGTTCTTTTCTTAGGCACGGTCGTCGATGTGGCTTGCTCTCCTTCGCCAATCGGTACGAGTTTCATCCCGCAAATGGGGCAGTCGCCGGGCTTGTCAGAAACCACAGTCGGATGCATGGGACAGTGATATTTTGCGGCAGTGTTCATACCGTGCTCATAGTTTTCTTTTCTGCAACCCGTCTGGAGTATCGTTATCACTCCGATGAGCCCAACCGCTAAGATAACAATCAACAGCCGAATTCTCATTTGCGTTCTCCGCGTAAAATTGTGTCTGGTTTCAAATCCATACCAACCGCTCTTTCCAATCGACCGAGCTGCATGCCGACATTGCCTTCCGCCGTCGTCGCCATGATGCGGGCATTGAGGAGGAATCGTTGGCTTTCCAGTAAGTCAAGAAAACCTCCACTGCCGGTGCGATAAGCGGCCTCACTGGCTTGAAACCGTGCCTCAGCTTGGGGAATCAGTGCGCTCTTATATAAATCCAGTGTGCGTTGGGCGGTCTGCAATTTGAAATAGGCGTCTTGAACGTCGTAGGAAGTCTGCTTCTGTACAGTCTCCAGCGCAGCTTGGCTGGACTCGATCATCTTTTCAGCTTCATGGACACCGGCCTTGTATTTCTTTCGCCAGATTGGTAGGTCAAACCCGATTGTTAGCATCAACATATTATCGGCACGATTGAAGTTGGAGAAATCCACTCCCACATTCCGGTACTCTAGACCGAGACGATAATCGGGAAAGAACTCTTTCTTCATCAGGTCGTGCGCGTACTGGTCACGCTGGATGCCGGCTTGCGTTTTCTTGATTTCCGGGCGCATCTTTTCCGCCAACTCGAACAGTTCTTCCATTTTGAATTGGATTTCCCGTTGCGGTGGAGTCACGGCGAGCCCCATTGGCGCATCGGCGTGGCGATTGAGCAATTGATTGAGTTTGGCTTTGAGGAGAACTTCCTGCTGCTCAAACTCGTAGAGACGTGCCTTGAGCATGGAGACTTCGGCTTGGGCTTTCAGCACGTCGGGCTGAGCAACCTCGCCAACACTGTACTTGCTGATGGTAGTCTGCACCATGCGGTTGAGTACGGTTTCGTCGGTCCGAGTAATGACAATGGAGTGCTGAACAGCGTAAAGATCATAGTAGTTTTCTTTCACCATCATGGTGACTTCTTGAATCATCGCCTCATACTCGCGCTGCATTGCTTCAGCTTCTTTCGTAGCAACTTTGCCGCGTAAATCTAACTTGCCAAACCACGGCATCTCCTGCTCGATCATAACTCGCTTCTCGCTCGTGTTCGGCCAATTACCACCAGCCATGTCCATCCCACTGTATTTGAACATGGGATTTGGTGGTGTTCGCTCCTGCGTAGATCGTTCCTGCATTGCCTCCCATTTCGCCCGCATCGAGTGTAGTTGGGCATTCTCGGCAAGCGCGGTCGGTATGATCTGTTCAAGCATCAAACTAGAGGCGATTTCCTGCGGCTCAGCCCTGCAGGTGATGCCGACGATGAGAAGAAGCACCGCACTCGTGTTAATGATGATGCTCATGATATTCCGTAGATTGCACGGGTGGTTCGGTGCGGAACTCGGAGTGTCGCACCTGTCCGCCTGCATGGCTGATCCAGCCGCCGATTCCCATGGCAACAACCGCGAAAACGAGTGTTGCCGCCGCTAATGCCGGCGCGGTTCTAGGAAATTTCCACGGCAGCACGATGGCCGCCAGCGCCAGGACTGCGGTAATGTAAAATACAGGGGCGGACTGTTCAGCTCGTTTCACATGGATATTCAGCCACTGTTGTGCGTCATGGTTTGACATCGCAAACACGCGGTCGTAGCTGGCTTGGCCGTACTCCACAACCGGCCAAACTGCCCCGCAACCGACCAAGATGGTAATCAACGCGACCAGTTGTGCTTGTTGGCTGTGCAACAACATCGCCAGTGTCAGCGCCAACACACCTGCCGCCGTCATATAGACCGGCAACGGGTTCAATAACACATGCACATATTCCGGTTGCTGCAGCTGTTGAAGCATTTGCTGAAGCTCGTTCATGCGCCGGTGTGATTAGTTATTTTGCGATCTCGACGTTTTCGAGCATCAGAATTCCATCGCGGCTCGCTAGTTTGCCACGCACGGTGATCGTCTGAGCTGCGTATGCCGCCAATTCCTTGTTCAATGGCTTGTGCTCACCGACGAGCAGATATGTTTTCCCATTTTCGCTTTTCAAACCGACCGGCAGACCACTCTCAATGCAGGTTTTCGCGCATTCGGCGTGTTTCTTGCCGGCGGCATTGTGGTCAATGTAACAAACTAGATCCACCACTTCGCCTTTGACGGTCACCGTTTCGGACTGTGCGACTGTGGCTGTGTCGCCATGGTGTTCATGCGCATCATCGGCGCCGGCCAACGTTGCGGCAACGGCTAGCGCGCCAACAACAGCGGTAATGCTCTTAATCGTGTTTTTCATGTTTTTCTCCTGTTTATGGTTTTAGATTTACCGAATAATTTCATGATTTGATGAAGCTTAGTTATGGCGTTCCCATCGGCATCGTGCAAACTTGTTGACCAATGATTAAGGAGTACCGTTGTACCTGTTCATCGGTCAGCAGCGAACGCACTTTCAAGATATGCACCAACGTTGCTCGTTCTGCCTTGGCTTGTGCGGCATTCATCTGCTCGACGCATGCTTGCGATTTCTCCAAGTCCACCTTGGGTTTGGCGAGTTCGTCACCGAGAGCAAATCGGGCCGCGCAGTGAGCCGCGCATAATGTATTCAGCTGGATCTGAAATTCGCGACTCACCTTTTCGATGGCAGCAGTCTGGGTCTCATTGAGTTTTAGTTCTCGTTTGAGCCATGTAACATCCTGACCCCTGAAAGCAGTAGTGGGCGCCGCGTGCCGACATACCACCCAATGCGCAACTGCAAACGATACGCTAATTCCGAATGCGATAATTACACCAAACAATAATAAGTTTTTCTTCATCGTCCACGCTCCCCAGCTAATTGTGTGTAACCCCCAGCCAAAGTGCCCTGCGCCATGAAGTTCATTTCACTGTTTGCCGTTGCTGTGGATTTCGACATTGTCAGCAGTTCGCCAGATGTTCCAATGATTACACTGACAATCCCGGCCGCTGCGACTGCGACAGTCGGTCGCCCTAGCCATTGCTGGAGTAGGTCGATTAGCCTAACACGTTCGGGTTCTTTTAATTGTGCCCGGTGAATCTGACGCAACACATCAGATTCGAAGTTGGCTTTGGTCTCAATCTCTCGCCATTGTTGCAGCAACGCGCTTAATTTCTCGTTGTCATTATTCATCTCTACTAAGTAGAACGTTTGTACGAATGGAAACCCTCGCTACTTTTAATGATTTTTTATCCGCGCTGGCTGCGCTGTGGGAAAAACTGTACAGCCAGCACTTGAACGAGGCGCTTAATTCTTGCACTGCATGTCGACCATCTTGAGAGCGCGCCTAACCGATTTGCGAGTGTCGACTAGTTTGGATTGAGATAAAACACCGATTCTGTCACTTTGCTAAACAAAGTAATGAAAGGATCATTTATGAACTGGCAAATGTGGGCAGTGTTATCAGCGATCTTCGCCGCCTTAACAGCAATCCTCGCCAAAATTGGGATCCAGAATATCAATTCTGACTTCGCCACGTTTATCAGAACGATTGTTGTACTGCTGGCCTTGGGAGTAATCCTGTTTGCTACAGGTCAATACCAACGCCTAAATACTGTGTCACTTCGTAGCTACTTGTTCCTGGCGCTCTCAGGGTTGGCGACAGGAGCCTCATGGATTTGCTACTTCCGTGCCTTAAAAATGGGCAACGCATCATTGGTTGCGCCGATTGATAAATTGAGTGTGGTCTTGGTTGCGATTTTGGGCGTGATGTTCTTGCAGGAAAAGTTATTGGTCCGCAATTGGATTGGCGTGCTGTTAATCGCCATTGGTGCCATCTTTGTCGGTTGGAAACCTTGATGCTGCAACAGGTGGGAGACAACAGCTCGCAACCAAGCTCTGACAGTATGATTGTGATCCTCATGGGTGTGGCCGGCAGTGGCAAGACTACTGTCGGTGGACGACTGGCAAAGGAATTGGATTGGCAGTTTTACGATGGCGATCAATTTCATCCGCCGACAAACATTGCAAAGATGCGGCGCGGCGAACCATTGGACGATGCCGACCGCGCCGGCTGGCTCATGGCGTTGCGGAACTTGATCGACACGCTAATCGCCGCCGGCAAGTCTGGTGTGATTGCCTGCTCGGCCCTAAAGCAAGTCTACCGGGAACAATTGCTGGCCAATGACCGCATCGTAAAATTCGTCTATTTGAAAGGCAGCTACGAGGCGATTCACAAACGCATGGCAACTCGCCAAGGTCACTATTTCAAGACGGAATTGCTTGCCAGTCAATTTGCAGTTTTGGAGGAGCCGACTAATGCAATTGTTGTTGATGCGTTATTGCCGGCTAGTGAGACTGTGACGTTTATCCGCCGCACCTTGGCAATTTAGAAGACGTTTGCAACACCAAGGTGCCATAACCCGGCAGCTTGACTGCGCCGGACCGGTTTTTGCCGCTAATGAGGTCGCGATACTTGACATGGCCAACATTCACCGTGACAGGCTTCGGATTAAAATTAAGGATAAAGACAAAATCATGGCGACCATCGCTGCGTCGTTGGGCCGTCACCCCCACCGGTAATTTGCCGGTAAGTGTTGGACGGATTTTTAGGTCACGAATTAATACGGCGCTAAAATCGTCCAAGAACTTCCCATCATTGCGCGACGCGATGTAATACGCGCGGCCCTTGCCAAACTGGTTTACCGTGAGCGCCGGCGTGCCGGCGTAGAATTCGCGACCATACTTCGCTAGCACTTTCGCGCTTTCCGTGTGGATTATGTCGCAGTAATGGCTTGCGGCATAGGTGCGAGCATGCCACCGGACGGTCTGAGGCTGATGATTGTACGGCACATCGGTCTCCTCAACCCAAAGGCCGAGGACTGGCCGCAATGGACCGGGCCAGCCGCCGAGGAAGCAGAGATCGGTTTCATTGGCGATGCCGCTTAGGTAGGTGACCACAAACGTGCCGCCGCCTTTGACGAAAGCCGCGATGCGGTCGGCCACACCGGGCCGCAACATATACAGCATCGGCGCGATTAAAAGTTTGTAACCGGACAAATCGTCCTCGCTGCCGATAATGTCCACCGGTATGCCGCGCTTCCAGAATGGCCGGTAATGGTTGATGCAGGTCGCTTCGTAATCTTTCTCGACGTTGCGCGGGCCTTGCGCCATGTCGATCGCCCAGCGGTTCTCCCAATCGAACACAATCGCGACTTCCGGTTTAACACTGGTGCCGACGACAGCATCCAGTTTCGCCAAGTCACGCCCCAACTCCGCCACATCGCGAAAGACCCGCGTGTTCTCGTGGCCGACGTGATCAACGACCGCGCCGTGGAATTTTTCCGAGCTGCCCCGGCTCTTGCGCCACTGAAAATACAGCACGGAATCGGAGCCGTGCGCCACCGCCTGCAAGCTGGAGAGCTGGTGCATGCCGGGCTGTTTCAAGCGGGAGATGGGGCGCCAGTTGATCTGGCTCGGGGTTGATTCCATCAGCAAATACGGTTGCCCATTCTTTAGTGAGCGGATGAGATCATGCACGAACCCAACTTCGCACCCCGTTTCCGAATCCGGCAGCACGCCGTGCCAATCGGGATAGCTGTCCCAACTCATTATATCGAGATGCGGCGCGAACTTCCGGTAATTCAATCCAGCGTAGGAGCCCATCAGGTTGGTGGTGACCGGCACGCCCGGGGCGTGGCGTTTCAACGGAGCGATCTCCGCGCGCATGAAATCCACAGTCTGGTCAGTTATGAACCGTTTCCAGTCCAGCACCAAACCGTGGACACTGTCGTCGATATTCTCGATTTGATCCCAATCCGTAATCGTGTGGCTCCAAAACCGCGCCCACCACGCCGCGTTGAGCGCGTCGAGTGTGCCGTAACGTTTCCGCAGCCACTTGCGAAAGGCCGCGAGGCAAAGCGGACAATAACACTCGCCGCCGTACTCGTTGGAAAGGTGCCACAGCAACAGCGCCGGATGCCGGCCGTACCGTTGGGCCAGCTTGGTGTTGATGATCTGCACTTTCTCCCGGTAAACGGGCGAAGTCAGGCAGTGATTGTGACGAGAACCGGGCAGGTCGCGCTGGCCGCCGGACCGGCAGCGGCGAATCTCTGGATATTTTACCGCCATCCATGCCGGCTTCGCGCCGCTTGGTGTGGCGAGCACGATCCGCTGGCCGTTCTTGGCAAGATTGTCCACCACCCGGTCCAACCAGCCGAATTCAAATTTGCCTTCTGCCGGTTCCAAGGTTGCCCACGAAAAAATCCCGATGCTCACCGCATTGATGCCGGCGAGTTTCATTAGCCGCAAGTCTTCGTCCCAAATGCCCGGCACATCCCGCCACTGCTCAGGGTTGTAGTCTCCGCCATGAAGAATGTGCGGAAATCGAAGTGGCGATTGTTTCAGTGCTGGTTTGTTCATGCTGGCAGAGTCTCCAATTTCAATTCGATAAACTTGTCGGTCGGCAAAAGTAACAATGTCCTTGGCGATTGTCCATTGGTAAGCACGAAACGCTGGCTCAATCCGTGGCGTTGAGTTTGACGGGAGCGGGAAGGGTGTAGTAACGTGCGCGCCAGCTTTGAGGAGATAACCGCGATGAACCAAATCCGTTTTAGCTTGCCGCAATCCGAAATGCCGACGCACTGGTACAACGTGCTCGCCGACGCGCCGCAGCCGTTGCCGCCCCCGTTGCATCCGGGCACCAAACAGCCGGTCACCCCGGATCTGATGACCGCAATTTTCCCGGAGAACCTTGTGCAGCAGGAAATGACCACCGACCGCTGGGTGGAAATCCCGGCCCCGGTGCGCGAGATTTACGCGTTGTGGCGGCCGACGCCGCTGTTGCGGGCCGTGCGGTTGGAGAAGGCGCTGCAGACACCGGCGCACATTTATTACAAGTACGAGGGCGACAGTCCCGCCGGCAGCCACAAGCCCAACACCGCCGTCGCGCAAGCCTATTACAATAAAATTGCCGGCACCAAGCGTCTCGCAACCGAGACCGGGGCAGGGCAGTGGGGCGCGTCGTTGGCGATGGCCTGCAAGCTGTTCGACCTCGAATGTCGCGTGTACATGGTCAAAGTCAGTTTCCAGCAGAAGCCCTACCGCAAGCTCCAGATGCAGACTTGGGGTGCGACTGTGTTCCCCAGTCCCAGCGATCAGACGGAGTATGGGCGCAAACTGCAAAAGGAAGACCCGAATTGTCCCGGCAGCCTCGGCATCGCCATCAGCGAAGCCATCGAGGACACCATCAAGACGCCGAACACCAAGTACGCGCTCGGCAGCGTGCTCAACCACGTCTGCCTGCACCAGACGATCATCGGCCAGGAATCAATCAAGCAAATGGAGCAGGCTGGCGAAGCCCCGGATGTGGTTGTTGCCTGCGTCGGCGGCGGCAGCAATTTTGCCGGCATCGCTTTCCCATTCGTTCGCCAGAAGATCGTCGAGAAAAAGAAAATCCGCATCGTCGCGGTCGAGCCATCCGTCTGCCCGTCGATCACGCGTGGCGAACTCCGCTATGACTTCGGCGACACCGCGATGATGACGCCGTTGTTGTGGATGTACACGCTCGGTCACGATTACATCCCGCCGCAGATTCATGCCGGCGGGTTGCGCTACCACGGCATGGCGCCCACCGTCAGCCATCTCTGCAACCTCGGTCTGGTTGACGCGGTGGCCTACGAGCAAACCAAGGTCTTCGAGGCCGCCATGCAATTTGCGCAGACCGAGGGCATCATCCCGGCGCCGGAATCTTCACACGCCATTCGCGCGGCGATTGACGAGGCCATCCAAGCCCGCGAGGAAGGCAAGAAGCGCGTGATTCTGTTCAATCTCTCCGGGCACGGCCTGCTCGACCTCGCCAGCTACGACGCCTATCTGTCCGGCAAACTCCGCGACTAACACCGAACCATCATGCAAATCACCACTCTGCCACTCTGGCCGGCCGGCTCGCCCAATAATCCGCCGGCCGACCAACCGCAACCGCGCCTTGTCGTTTTCCAGCCCGACGGCTTCGTCGTCAAACCCCGCGCCACCATCTTGGTCTGTCCCGGCGGCGGCTATTCCAATCTGGCCGCCCACGAAGGCGATCCATTTGCCACACTCTTCGCCGCGAACGGTTTCGTCAGCGCCGTCTTGTATTACCGGGTCGCACCGTGGAAATTCCCGGCTCCGCAAGCCGATGCCTGTCGGGCTATCCGCTTGCTCCGCGCCAATGCCGCGCAATTCGGCATTGATCCCGCCCGCATCGGCATCATGGGTTTCAGCGCCGGCGGCCATCTCGTTGCCACCACCGCCGCCCAACCCGACCTGCACCGCGATCCGCAAGACGATCTTGCCGGCACAATCTCCGCCCGTCCCGACCGCGCCATCATGGGTTATCCAGTCACATCATTTGGTGAATACGCGCACCTCGGCTGTGTGCAGAATCTCCTCGGCAATCCACCCGATCCAAAAATGCGCGAGCAACTTTCCAACGAGAAACACATTACCGCCGCGCATCCGCCGACGTTTATCTTTCATACCGCGGACGATGCGGCCGTCCCGGTGCAGCATGCCTTGCTGTACACGGACGCCTGCCGGCGAGCCGGCGTGCCGGTGGAACTGCACGTTTACCAGAGCGGGCATCACGGCGCCGGTTTAGCGCTGAACAACCCGTCCTTGTGCGGCTGGACGCGCGTCCTGCTCGACTGGCTCAAACCCTGGGCGGTGTGAGCGGGTAGGGCCAACGTCGAAGCCAAAAGCGACGACGACGCGCCAACCGGCTCGTCCGTTGTGCTTCTGATCGAGAACCGCCGCGTTCCGAAGCCGGGCCACCTCGAAAATAACGAGCCCGGCCTCGTTCGAAATGCCGACACCCTGCCAAATTACGAGCCCGTCCTCATTCGGAACGAGAAGCTCCTCAAAAATTACGAGGCCGGCCTCGTTAATAACGAGGAACTCCTCGTTATGAAGTACGGGGGGGTACTTCGGAAGCACGGGGGGGTACTTCCGAAGTAGGGAGGGGTACTTCCGAAGTACCCCCTCCCGTGATTAACCTACTGAAATGGCGTGAGATGGTAAAACCGATGCCAGAGGGCGACGAATTCTCTCAAATGCAGATTAAGAAGCCGTTCGCGGATTATTCCGGCTTTTCTTGTCCCGCCGTAGCAGGGCGGGATCGAAGCGCCGTTCCCACGGTTGGGCTGCGCTCAACGATCAAGGTCAGGCACGCGAGCTTGCGAGCGTTGCCTGGACCGCTTTGTTGGGAGCTTTTCGCTCATGTGCCGTCGCGTGTGACCGTAGATATTTGCGGACCACATCAGCTACAGAATCGTATCCGATCTTCTTCTTCCGGCAGTACACTGACGCGAGCCAGATCGAAAGCTTGTGTGTGCCCTTGCTTGAATTGCAGCCCCGACAGCACATCGCAATATTCCACAATCGTGTGAACGGCCCATTGTTGTTGAAGTGCTCGATGGTTGCCGAATGCCGCCACGGCCTACGCTTCAACCTCACGCCGCAATAGACGCAACACTTGTCGCGGGCCCGGATTGTCCGCTCATCGCGGTCAGATATCCCATAGCTATTCGCCATCTTGCCTCTCTCATCATATGTATTCGGCCAGACTCAGAAGGGTGTCTCCCGACGTTGAGATAGCCGCGTTCATGGCGGCACTGTCGGATTTCACAGTTGTGGTGTCAAGAAATTCGGTTTGGCGTTCGCGTTTCGCTACCGGACTTCCCGGCGATAGGGCATGCCGGGTTGGGCACCGGGGCGGGTGACGGCAATTGAGGCGGCTTTGACTGCTTGGCGGGCGGCTTCTTCCAGTGTCAAGCCTTCGGCAATGCCGACGGCCAGCCAGGCGGTGAAACAATCACCGGCGCCAACCGTGTCCACGGGCTTCACTTTCGGGGCGGGGATTCGTTGCTTGCCCATCCGCACTCCGCGCGCGCCGAGCGTCACGACGGTGTGCCGGGCACCGTTGCCGACCACGCGGACTTCGTGTTCGTTGGGCGTGAGCGTGTCCACCAACCGCAGAAGCTTCGCCGGTAACTTCCGTGCCGGAGCCGGGTTTAAGATGAACGGGATGCCGGCAGCGGCGGCGAGTTCGGCGGCGGCTTGCACGGCAGCGAGGGGGACTTCGAGTTGGGCGACGACGGCATCGGCCTGGCGGAAGACTGACCGGGCGGCGTGGACGTCGGCGGCGGACAGCGTGTCGTTGGCGGACCGGGCGACGGCAATCAGGTTTTGCCGGTCGCGTCCGCCAATGAGAATCAGCGCGATGCCGCTCGGCACTTGCCGGCGTTCACGGAAATAGCGGACATCAATGCCTTCGCGGCGCAGACCGGCTTTGGCGGCGCGTCCGAAATCGTCGTTGCCGTGTGCGCCGATGAAGGTGACCCGCGCGCCGGCCCGGGCGGCGGCGACGGCTTGATTCGCGCCTTTGCCGCCGGCGAAGCGGGCGAACGCGCCACCGAGCAGCGTCTCACCGGGCTTTGGCAGCCGGTCGCATTGAATGACAAGGTCGGTATTGCTGCTACCGACGACGATGAGGTGCGGCTTTGAGCGCGACATCAACCATTTCCTCCGCGAGCTTGCTGATTTTGACTTCGTGATAGCCATCAACGCCGGTCCGAACGATGTCGTGCATCGGCTGGGTCCACTTCTTTGGCAACGCATCCACGCCGTTCTTCACACCCCAGAGGCTACCGGCGGTCGCGCCGTTGCAATCGGTGTCAAACGCCGGCATGATCGCGCGGGTGATGGTCTTCTCGAAATCGTCTTCGCCATAGAGCAAACCAATCGTCACGATCTGCGCGTTGGAATTCGTGTGACACCAGCCCTGACCGGTCTTCTCGTCCCATTGTTTGTGGACGAGTTCAACGGCTTCGTCGTACGACTTCGTCGCGAGAATCTTCTCGATGTCCGCGGTCAGCCGTGACTGCGCCGGGATCTGCGCGAGACCGGCGCGGATGATCTTTACCCAATCGGTTTCGACGTAGGCGGCGGCCAACATCGCGGCCACCCACATCTCGCCATAAATGCCGTTCTTGATGTGGCTGATCGAGGCGTCGCGCCACGCCCATTCAGCGGCGCGCTGGGGATTGCCGGGATTCGCGTAGCCGAAGTAGTCGGCACGAATCTGGGCGCCGATCCATTCCCGGTAAGGATTCCGGTGCGAAGCGCTCGCCGGCGGGACAATGCATTGGACAAAATTCCGGTAGGCGACGCGCTCGGCGGTGCAGGTGTGGAAGATCGGGACGTTCGTGCACCAGAAACTCGCCACGTCCTGCGGCGTGAAGTCTGCGCCATGTTTTTTGACGATGGCAAAACCGATGGTCGTGTAATTCGTGTCGTCGTCCTCGACCATGCCGTTGATGTGACCGCGCATGCACGCGGGCCAAGTGCCAAAGCGGAGTTTGGATTTCGTCTGACGTTTGTCGATGCGTTTCTCTTCGGCGGGGGTCGGTGTGCGGAAATAATTATTCAACGGCCAGTTGCCGGTTTCCTCGCCCATGATCTGGATATTCTCGCGATACCAGCCTTCGATTGGTTTGCCGAGCATGCAGCCGCAGATGCGGCCGAGCCAGCCGCCGTGCAACCGGCGGAGAAACTCGGCACGATTCGCGCGCCACGGCGTGAGTGTGACCGGCCGCGGACGTGCGGCGTGGATGCCGGCGAGGTCGCTCGGTTCATTATTGTGACACGGCAACTCCTGGACGCGGTCGATTAACGCGCCGGCGGCCGTGAACCATTTCGAGTCGCGCTTCTCTTTTGGGATCGCGAGTAATTTGTTGAACGTGCTGGCCAGACTCTTGAGGTCGCGGCCTTCTTGCGTGGCTTGTTCGCGTTCGGTGATGAGGTCGATACCGGCGAGCCACATGTGCCGGTTAATCCATTTGAGTTGGTCAGTCATGAATAAGTTCCGCGGAGATGGTTGACGGTAAGTGATTTCTTGAAGGCCGCGAGCGTGACCGGCTGCTTCGGCTTGAAGCGGAACGTCTGCGTCTTGCCCGGCAAGAGCGTCACGCAGTTGTCGTCGAACTCGCCGCGGATGCCGGTGGCGTTGAGCGAGACAAAGAAGGCCGGCTTGTCCGTGCGGAGTGTGACCCGGTAATCCTGACGGACTTGGACGCGAATGTGCGGTTTGACGAGGTCGCAGCGTTTGTACTCGGTGAAGAAGTGAGTGTTGGTCGCGCCGTTGAAGGTGAGTTGGAGGAAAACCTTCTCCGGCTGGGGCGCGAGGTCGGCGACTTTCCATTTCTTGATTAGCTTCGCGCTGCCGGCTGGGATGCGTGCCGGTAAGCGATATCGGCGGATGAGTTTTCCGGCGAAGTTACTGACTTCAGCGACGACAGTGCCGCGGACCGGCGTGAGTTGGTCGTTGGTCACCCAGACTTCCAATGTGCCATCCTTGCGCTGAAATGCCGAGACGAGGAGCGGCGCGTAAAACCGTTTTGCCGAATAGTGCAACAGCTTCCACTTGCCGCCATAGCCAATCGAAGCCCAAGAGCAGACCGGCCAATTGTCGTTGAGCTGCCAAAAGAGCGTGCCCATGCAAGTCGGGCGGAGTGAGCGCCAATATTCGACGGCGGTTTTGATGGCCAGTGCTTGCTGGACTTGGCTGAGGTAGACGAAGTTCGCGAAGCCGTCCGGCATCCGGAAATACCGGCTGAACATTTCGGTGATCTTGGAGTTGCCACCCGGATTTCGTTGGTGCCATTCCATGATTGGTGCGGTGACATTTAACTGGTCGGGCGGGGCATACCGGCGAATGGTTTCCAGTGACGGGAAGGATTGGTAGCCAAACTCAGAGCAGAATCGTGGGCGGACATTGTAATAGGCGTCGAAGGATTTGCCTTCGTGCCAGACGCTCCAGTAATGCATGTCGCCGCGCCCGTCGGCGTGCCAGCAATCGGAGTAATCGTCGCGGCCACCGCAAGGCGAACTTGACCAGAACTTGCGGGTCGGATCGCATTCGTCCACCGTCTTGCCGATGACGCCTTCGTTGAGCCGGTCGTAGTCCACGAGATACCGGTCGCGGTTTTTCTTGGATTCCTCGTACCAGCCGAGCGCGCCGACGTTTTCGTTGTTGCCGCACCAGAGCGCAAGGCAGGCGTGGTCGCGAAGGCGTTTGACCTGATGCCGGGCTTCCTGCCGGACCAGTTCCAGAAACTTTGGCGTGGCCGGGTAGAGTGCGCAGGCAAACATGAAATCCTGCCAGATGAGTAAACCTTTTTCGTCGCAGAGATCGTAGAAATCGTCGCTCTCGTACTGGCCGCCGCCCCAGACACGGAGCATGTTCATGTGGGCGTGCTGGGCGCTGGTGAGCAAGTCGTCGAGCGCGGCGCGTGTTTGCCGCTGCGGCAACGCATCGCATGGAATCCAGTTCGCGCCTTTGCAGTAAATCTCAACACCGTTGACACGGAACGTCATGGACAAGCCGCGCTTATCTTCGACGTTCTGAACTTTGAGCTTGCGCAGGCCGATGCGCTTGCGGGCTTCGTCACCGGCAACGCGCACGGTCAAATCGTACAACGGCTGCGCGCCGTAGCCATTCGGCCACCAGAGTTTTGGATTGCGAATGGTGATAGTTGTGCGCACGGCATTCATGCCGGGCTTCAGTGTAACCGGTCGCGTGACGCGGTCATTACCGAGCGTGACTTCCAAGGTGGACTTGCCGCCAGCCGGAGAATTCACTTCCGCCGCGACTTCCACGGCTACGCGTCCACGTTGGTGTCGTTGTGTGGTGGCAACGTACTCGATGCGACCAAGAGAAGCCGCGCCGAGATAAATTGCGCCGTTGATGCCGGACACCATCAGGCAAATACCCCAATCCCAGCCGGCATGGCATTGTGTCTTGCGGATGAGATTGCGGTGCGGGGATTGGACTGGGGCGATGCCATACGGAATCGGGTAGGGGAGTTGTTTCGCCTCAGCGATGGCAGCTTGTTCCGGCGACGCGAATTCAATCCGCAGCGTGTTTTGGCCGGCACGCAGATACTTCTTCACTTCGACGCGCAGTCGGACAAACATGTTCTCCGAACGCGCCACGCGCCGGTTGTTGATGAAAATGGTGGCCATCGTGTCGAGGCCATCGCAGTTCAAAAACACCGAGCGTTCCGCGAGTAGAGCCGGCGCGACGCGAAAGCTACGTTCGTAAATCCAATCTTGCCGGCCAATCCACTGCAACTGCTTTTCATTGTCGGCCCGGTATGGATCCGGGATGCGGCGCGCCGCGAGCAATGCGCTGGCGTTGTCGCCCGGCACACGCGCCGGGATGACGGAGGAATTATTCTTGGCGCGGAGCGTCCAGTTGCCAGCTAAATCAAGAATTTGCATAAGACCGGGTTCTAACCAGCAAACTCAAAAGCTTCAAGCCCTTTCACGCCCACGTCTGCGCAGAATAAACCGCCAGCCAGAGGGTCGGTCGCTTCCACGCCGCGCCGCGCTGTTGTGATGTAAAGCCGGTCAAGCTTCGGCCCGCCAAACGCGCATGATGAGACCTGCTTGGCTGGTACATTCACGGTCGCGAGCAACTTACCGGTGCGCGGATCCCAGCGCGTTACGCGTGCGCCGCCCCAGTGTGCGACCCACAGCATCCCATCGGCATCAAGCGTCGAACCATCAGGATGCCCAGTATCTGGCGGAATCGTGATCGCCACACGCCGGTTGGAAATTGCGCCGGTTTCGACAACGTAATCAAACGCGTCCACTGTGCCGCGCGGCGTATCAATGTAATACATCGTGCGCTGGTCGAGGCTCCAGACGATGCCGTTGGAGCACCACACATCAGTCAGCATCCGTTCACAGTGCAAATCCGGGAACAGGCAGAACAAGTTGCCGAATGGCCCGCGTTTTTCCAGCGGCATCGTGCCCGCCCAGAATCGACCGGCGGGATCGCATTTGCCGTCATTGAATCGCACCTCGGGTTTGCCGGCTTCTGGATCACAAAGCATCGTGAGTTTCTTTGCGTCGAGATCGTACGCTGCCAATCCGTGGTGTAATGCCAGCAGCACGCCGCCTTTACGGCGCGGGACGATTGTGCCGACGAATTGCCCGACTTCAAACGCCGCCTGCTTGCCGGTGGCCGGATCAAACCGCCAGAATCGGTTGCCGAGAATATCCACCCAATACAACACTTGCCGGTGCGCATCCCAAATTGAGCCTTCGCCAAGCATCGCCTTCGCATCGAAAATCAAATCGGGTGTAATCATATTTGCCTTGGCCAACATTGCCAGAGAATCTGCTTGCCCGGCAAGTGTGCTTTGTTAGGGTACTTAACTGTGCGCTTCATTTTCTTGCTTATGTCAATCTGGATTGCCGGTACCGTTTATGTCCCGGCGGCCACCAACGATGTTGTGCGCGTGGTCTCGCTCGCGCCGTGTTTGACGGAGATCATTTGCGCCATCGGTGCGCGCGATTGTCTCGTGGGCCGGAGCAGCGCGTGCCATTTCCCGCCCGAAGTGGTGCAGCATGTGCCGGTTGCCGGTAACTTCGGCATCCCGTCGCTGGAAGCGCTCGCCAATTGCACGCCGAACCTGGTGGTGACGGTGGACTTGGAAGACCAGAACGCCGTGCAGGCCATCGAACACCTCGGCATCCGCCACGCCAGCATCCCGTGCCGGTCGCTCGACGATATTCCGCGCGCCATGCGGACGGTTGGCCAACTATTGCACCGGGAAGCCGGGGCGGAGAAGCTGGCCGGCGAGTTCGCCCAAACGCTGGCCGACTTGCGCAAGCAGACGCCGGCCACTCGTCGGCGCGTGTTCATCGAGATCTGGGGCGACCCGCTGATGACCGCCGGAAAGAAGTCGTTCCTGAACGAGTTGGTTGAGTTGGCCGGGGGGACGAACATTGCCGGTGATGTGGCGCGGGATTATTTTCAAATTTCGACCGAGACGGTGCTCGCGCGCGATCCGGAAGTGATTGTCCTGCTTGGCGGCACCGCGTCGGCCGTTGCCAAGCGGACCGGCTGGCTACAGATCACCGCCGTCAAGACCGGCCACATTTGCAGTGGGCTGGACGGGGATTTGTTGGAAGTACCGGGGCCGCGCATATTGGAAGCGGTCGCAGTCTTGCGCCAATGTCTTCAACCATGAACACCCACCATAAACGCTGGCCGGTCTGGCCGTTGTTGCTGGCGGTGCCGCTGGTCTGTGCCGGCGCGTTGCTGGCCGGCGCGGCGGGGTTGCCGGATTGGCAGACGCCGCTCGGCCGGGCGGTGCTCGAATTGCGATTGCACCGGATTCTGACCGGCTTGGTGGTCGGTGCGGGCTTGGCCGGGGCAGGCGTGGTGATGCAGGCGCTGCTGCGCAATCCACTCGCGGAACCGTACGTGCTTGGCGTGAGCAGCGGCGCTGGCTTGGGCGCGGCAATGGCGGTGTTCTTTGGGTGGAACGTGCTGCACCTGTGGGCGGTGCCGGCGGCGGCGTTCGTGACCGGGATCGTAACGTTGACGGTGGTTTATTTTCTTGCGGCGCGCGGCGGCGGCGCTTCGATTTACGGGCTATTGCTCAGCGGCATCATCGTGAGCGCGGTGCTGTCGAATTTGTTGATGTTGATCGTGTCGCTCGCGCCGGCGGAGGGGATGCACAGCATTTTGTGGTGGATCCTCGGCAACCTGCAACTCAGCGCCCAGCCGTTGCTCATGACTGGCGGTGCGTTGGTGCTCGGCTCGCTGGTGATCCTGACGGTGCTCGGGGCGCAGTTGAACGCGCTGACGTTGGGACGGGAAACCGCGCATCACCTCGGTGTGCGGACGGGGTTGATGATTGCTGGCTGTCTGGCGTTGGCGACATTACTGGCGGCAACGTCGGTGGCGCTGGCGGGGTTGATTGGATTTGTCGGGCTGATTGTGCCGCACGCGGCGCGAGCATGGGTCGGGCCGGATCATCGGAAGCTGCCGGCAGTGGCGGCAGTGATCGGCGGATTGTTCCTCGTTATTTGTGATACCGTGGCGCGCACAATTGTCGCGCCGCAGGAAATTCCGATTGGCGTGGTCACGGCGTTGGTGGGCGGGCCGTTCTTTCTGGCGCTGTTGTTGCGCCGGCGGAAAGGTGGTTGGATCGAATGAGCGCGGCGGTCATTTGTCGCAATGTCAGCGCGGGTTACCGGCAACAGCCGGTGCTGCATGACATCTCACTGACGATCCAAGCCGGCCAGATGGTTGCGTTGCTCGGGCCGAACGGTGCCGGCAAATCCACGTTGCTGCGGGTCTTGACCGGATTGCAACCGTTGACCGGTGGCGAAGTGGAATTGTTTGGCCGCGATCTCCGGCAACTCCGCGCGACGGAGCGCGCCCGGCTCGTGGCGGTTGTGCCGCAGGAAGTGACAACGCCGATGGCGTTCACGGTGGCGGAGTTGGTCGCGCTGGGGCGCAGTGTGCCGCGCGGGCGGTGGGCGGCATTGGCCGCGGCGGACCGGCAAGCGATCGAACAGGCGCTGGCTTACACCGACACGCTGGAGTTGCGCGACCGATATTACTCGGAATTGAGCGGCGGTGAAAAGCAGCGCGCCATCATTGCCATGGCGTTGGCGCAAGAGCCGCAGTTGCTATTGCTCGACGAACCAACATCGCACCTCGACATCAATCACCGGTTGGAAGTGCTGCAATTACTCGAACGGTTGAATCGGGAACGCGGCCTGACTGTGGTGATGACCAGCCACGACTTGAATCTCGCGGCGGAATTTTTTCCACAGCTCGCGCTCCTGAATCACGGGCGGATCACGGCGGTTGGCGCGCCGGCAGAGGTGCTACGCGAGGATGTGTTGGAAGAAGCGTACCACTGCAAACTCGCGGTGCGCCGCGACGCCACTGGCCTGCTGATGATCCTGCCGACGCGCACCGCCACCGCGCCGACCGGCAAGCGGGTGCATGTGATTTGCGGCGGCGGCAGCGGCGTCGAAGTCTTGCGGCGGCTCTGTCTCGCCGGCTGGCAGGTGAGTTGTGGCGCGTTGAACCAAGGCGACACTGACGCGCAAACGGCGGCGGCCTTGGGAATCGCGACGGCGCTGGAAAAACCGTTTTCGCCATTGAGTGACGGAGCGCTGGCGGCAGCCAGTCAACTGGCGCAGGCGGCGGACGTCATTGTGGTGTGTGAAGTGCTGTTCGGTCCCGGTAACGTGAAGAATCTCGACGTGGCGCGACAAGCTGGCAAACCGATTTTGTTGAACACGCGCCAAGTGGCGGCTCGCGATTTTACTTCGCAACGGGAAGTGCCGGCATTGCTGAGCGCGCTGGTCGAACGCGGCGCGACGCCGTGGGAACAAGTGGGCGATTTGCTCATCGCGTTGGAGAAAGTTAAATGAAGTCCACCCTGTGTATCGGCCTGACGCCGGCCTTGCAGGAGTTGCGCGAGTTCAAGTCATTCACGCTTGGCGAAGTCAACCGCTCGCCAGCCATTCACCGGTCGGTGGCTGGGAAGGGACCGAATGTGGCGCGGGTGCTCCGGCAACTTGGCGGTCAGCCATTGCTGCTTGGCTTTGTCGGCGGCGAGACTGGCAAATTCATCACCACCAATCTCCGACGGGAAGGCGTGGCGGAGAAATTGGTTCGCACGAATCAACCGACGCGCATTTGCACCACACTCTTTGACCACGCCACCGGCACGATTACGGAACTGGTTGAGGAAGCGCAGTTGCCGGCGCGCGCGGCATGGCAGCAATTCTTTCGCGTGCTTGACCGGAGCATGGCCCACGCCCGGTACGCGGTGATTGCGGGAGCATTGATGCCGGGGGCTTCACCGGAGATTTACCGGGACATTGCGCGGCGCGGTGTGCCGGTAATCATTGATTCGCAGCGCGCGCCGTTGCTGGGCGTGCTGGAGTTTCGGCCATTGATCGCCAAGCTCAACGTCCACGAATTGGAAAACACACTTGCCCCGCTCCGAGCGGGGCGAGGCAAGAAGTTCCGCACCGAGAAACAGATTTTGGCCGGTGCACGGGAATTGATTGCGGCTGGTGCGCAGAATGTTGTGGTGACGCATGGCGCGGCTGGAGCGTGGTTGGTGACTGACGAACAAGTGTGGCATTACCGGCCGCCAAAGTTGAAGGCCGTGAATCCAATCGGCAGTGGTGACGCGGTGACGGCGGGGATTTGCCGGCAGTTGGAGCAGGGGAAGGCCATGTCGGAAGCGGTTCGATACGGCGTGGCTTGTGGTGCGGCGAATGCGTTGACGCTCATTGCCGGCACGGTGCGCATGCCCGATGTGCGGCGGTTGTTCCGACAAGTCACGGTGCGGCTGATTCGATCTTAATAGGGAAACCAACCGGTCGTGTGCACCAATTCGGCGACGCGATCAAGCTCGGCATCCAAGCGGGCGTGCCAGTCTGTGGTCTGGCCCGGCCAACCGAGACGTGCGAGGAACTGTTGGCGATAGGCGGTGTTCTCAAATAATCCGTGCAGATAGACGCCACAGACGTTGTCCTGTTGCCAGCCAAGGCCGTCGGCCAAATGCGGTTGGGCGAGGGGGCCAGCGGTGGTTTGGCCGTGATGGATTTCGTAGCCTTGTACCTGCTCGCCTTCGAGCCAGCGGACTTGGCGCTGCCGGGTGGTTTTGTCGACGGCGAGCGTGGTGGTGACATCGAGCAGGCCGAGGCCCGGTAAATTACCGCTCTCGATGCCATGCGGATCGGCGATGTGCCGGCCCAAGAGTTGCAGGCCGCCGCAAACCCCAACGACCGGCACGCCACTGGCCGCTGCTTGCAGCACTTCGGCGGCGAGACCGCTTTCGTGCAGGTAACGAAGACTGGCGGCAGTGTTCTTGCTGCCGGGCAAGATCACGGCGTGAAAATCCCGCAGTGATTGCCGGTCGCGCAACGGCACCACGACGACGCCTTCCTCGTAAACCAACGGATCAAATTCATCCAGATTGCTCGCATATGGATAAGCAATCAGCGCGATGTTGATTTTGCCGCGCACCGGCTGGGCGCGATGATGGAGCGTGTCTTCCTCGGGTAACTGATGACGGAGCAGCGGGACGATGGCAACGGTGGGGACGCCGGTGCGCTCCTGCAACCAATCCATCGCATTCCCCAGCAATGCGGGATCACCGCGGAATTTGTTTAGGACAAACCCGCGGACCAACGCGCGTTCGTCGTCGGCGAGGCACATCCAGGTGCCGAGCAGATGCGCGAAGGCGCCGCCGCGATCAATGTCCGCCACCAAATAGACATCGGCCTGACATTCCAGCGCCACGCTCATGTTCACGATGTCGCCCGGGCGCAGGTTCACCTCGGCCGGGCTGCCCGCGCCTTCGATGATGACCTGATCGTACTCCGCCATGAGCCGATGCAATGCTTCACAGACGACGGGCCACAGTCGCGCTTTGCGATTCATCCATGGCAAGGCGCTGATTGCAGAATCAACTTTCCCCAGCACAATCACCTGACTGGACGTGTCTGAACTGGGCTTGAGCAGGACCGGGTTCATCTGGACGTCCGGCACCGCGCGGGCCGCCAATGCTTGCAGATACTGGGCCCGGCCCATTTCCAAGCCGGCCGCGGTCACGGCGGCATTGTTGCTCATGTTCTGCGCCTTGAACGGAGCCACCCGCCGGCCGCGATTGGCGAAATGACGGCACAAGGCGGCGACTAAAAAGGATTTCCCAGCGTCGCTGGTGCAGCCCATGACCATGATCGGTTTATGCGCCATTGACCGTGCCAATTTGTTTGAGCGAGTCCATGTGTTCGTTCGTAGCTGCGGCCGATTCTGGACTAGGAGCTGGCTTTTGTCCATCTCCGACGCTGCGAAGTCTGACCGAGTGAACCTTTGGCGGTTCGGACAAGCTTAAGTCAGTCATCGAGATAACCTTCGCCGTCGCAAAGCAACACTGCTCAACGAACGAGCAAGCTTGCTCAACGAACGAGCAACCTTGCTGAACGACTGAGCAACCTTGCTGAATGACTGAGCAAGCTTGCTCAAGAAGCGAGCAACCTTGCTCAGCGCTGGACAAGGTTATGTTGTGAACCGCAAAAGGCCTTGTTAGAAGGGCTTTTAGCTCAATTTTGGCTCAACCACGCGTTTTAACCAGCCGGCAGGGATACTCGATTATTACTTCAGCCAACGATTTTCCGAGTAATGGTCGGACTTGATCGCCTTGACGGAAATTGAAGCGTCAAAATGCCCAGTCGCCGGCACAAATCGACCGTTCGCATCTTTTCGCAAGAAAACCAAATACTGATACTGCTCGATATTCTGAAATTCGATAAACAGTGGGCCATCCTGCACCGGCTTGGAGTCGGGGACATGTAGAAGGAGTTGCTCACTGAGGTGATCAACTTTCCGTGCGGGCGCGAGTGAGCCAGCGCTGGGGGCAAGACTGTGATTTGCTGGAACCATCTCCAAACCCGCAACCGTGAGTTGGGAGTCGGCAGACGTGAAGAACAATAAATCTAAATCCTTGATTTTCTGATCACCTTTAATGACCCAAGCGACTTCAAGATGAGCCATGTGACCCTGAAAAAGTTTGGGATCACCTTGCCCCTCCCACACAATGTTTGTCTTGTCGACGGAGCTGACTTCAACTACTGCAACCAACTCGGAACTCTCAACGAGTTTCTGATATGGCCACAATTGGCGCGCATAGGCAGGAGATAGGGCAAGCAGGAACAAGACGCATGCGACAGAGTATTTATTTTTCATCCACATGCCTTTACAGCATCCTCGGCGTCGATTGTCGCAATTGTCGAATGGCCGGTTCACAACGAAAGTCTAGAAGTCACGGCCAGACCAGTCAACCAGAATATCCGGTGTGTGATGGATCACTAGATGAGCCTGTGAAGCAATGGTATTCAGTTGACGGGCTGAGGATTCGGTTTCACAATTGTTGCCGCAAGAAGGGCAGTTATGCATGAAAATTGATCTTACCAACAAAGTGGCGCTGGTGACCGGGGCTTCGGGTGAACTTGGGCGCGTGATGGCGCGGACGTTGACCCAATGCGGTGCGCGCGTGGCGATTCATTATCATCAGGCCGAGGCCAAAGCATTGGCGCTGCAAAAGGAATTGCCGCGGTCGTGCACCGTGCAGGCCGATGTGACGAAACTGGCCGACGTGGTGCGGATGCGGGATGCCGTTGTCCGTCAACTCGGCGCGCCCGACATCATCGTCAACAACGCCGTGATCCAATACAAATGGAAATCGGTGCTCGAACAACCTGCCGACGATTACCGGTCGCAGTTCGAGAGTTGTGTGCTGCACAATGTCCATATGGCGCAAACATTCGTCCCCGGGATGATCGCGAAGAAGTGGGGACGCGTGATCGGTATCAACACCGAGTGCGCCATGCAAAACTGGCCGAGTCAGTCCGCCTATGTGGCCGGCAAGCGCGGCATGGATGGGGTGTTGCGAGTGTTGGCAAAGGAAGTGGGCGCGCACGGCATTACTGTCAACCAAGTTGCGCCCGGCTGGACGGTCAGCGAGAATCGGCCGGCCGCCGGCCGCGCCGATGGATACGTGAACGCCGTACCGCTGAAACGCTGGGGAACCGATCAGGACATTGCGAATGCTGTGGCGTTTCTTGCATCCGATCTGGCTGGTTACATTACCGGTGCGTACATTCCCGTTTGCGGCGGGAATGTGATGCCAACCATCTAGCAACGCAGCGGATTGTATCTCTTGAATAAGAGCCGGGAAAATCCCGATATGTCAGATAGAAAGCGAACCTGAAAAAGGAAATGATATGCGAAAGATAATCGGATTGATTGTGGTCGGCTTGGTGTTGGGGGTGGCAGGAGCCAATGCGCAGGAGACGTCGCGCCGGGCGCTGGCCGAGGAACTGTTAACCCTGATGAACGTGCAGGATAACGTCGGGAAGACTTTTGCGATGTTCAAGCGGATGATCCCGGTCCAGACACAGAAGATGATGCAGGCGGCGGGTCAGACAAACATGCCAGCGAATGTGGCCAGCCAGCAAGACAAGCTGATGGATATGCTGGCCCAGGAATTCAGTTGGGACAA
>Ga0316217_10000187_pt1 | contig 94969 bp, 79 predicted proteins | sample 1anoAmetaG_FD_203633 | JGI IMG/M metagenome (GOLD analysis project Ga0316217, IMG submission 203633) | Freshwater microbial communities from Trout Bog Lake, Wisconsin, USA - 1anoA | ecosystem: Environmental > Aquatic > Freshwater > Lake > Hypolimnion/Profundal zone | place: USA: Wisconsin...
CTTCGTCCTGGCATAACCCTTCGACCCGGCATAACCCCTCGACCCGGCATACCCCCTCGTCCCGGAGGGACGCGCGGAAAATAGCCCAGGACAAGCGAAGCGCAGTCCTGGGAAAGGCCCGCCAAAAGAGGACGCCGCCCCGTAGCGGCGGCACGAACGTCTTCCCGATTTCCCGCAGCATCGCAAAGACGGATTCATCCTGGCGCGGCGTTTTCTGGAACAGTATCTGCCTGTACGCCTGGCATAACCCTTCGACCCGGCATACCCCCTCGTCCCGGAGGGACGCGCCGAAAATAGCCCAGGACAAGCGAAGCGCAGTCCTGGGAAAGGCCCGCCAAAAATGGACGCCGCCCCGTAGGGGCGGCACGAACGTCTCTCGCTGCCCGGGTTCCTGTTCGTGCGTTTGCCCACTACCCCCGGAGATTCCATCCCCCTCGACCGGCAACTGACCACTCGCTTTGCATATAATTTCCCCCTTTTGCCGCACAATGGTTTCAGGTCTTTCCCGCGGACCAGGTCCCAGCGTGGCCTCATGGCCGCAAATGCCGCCCATAACCCGTTTTTTATGAGGATTTTGGCGAAATTAATGTGGAGATCCGCAAAAAACGGCTGCTAAATCCTATGGCGAGAGGATTTTGCCCGTAACTATATTTAGAATGAGGATTTTAGACAGGATACCCCTGCTCAACCCCTTTCCTTTGAGGATTTTAGCCAAAACAGGGGGAGTGGGGGGGGGTACGCTCGCGTGAGGCAGGTCACTTATCGCGGAGGGTCGAACAGATATAAATGTACTCAATCCGTGAATCGACTTGAAACCATTACATCGTTGGCGCTGGCGGTGGTCTGTCTGACCGCGGCCTCGACCGCATGCGCGCAGGAATCCTACTATCAGCGGCTTAGGGACAACAACTCCTCCATGACCGCCATCCAGCCTTCCTGGATTGCTCCGCTCATCCAGACCGATTCGCGGCTGGGCCAGGGAATCAAGTTCTCCGTCTCCAACTCCCATGCGCCCGGCATGCACCAGATCGTCTACGGCAACAACCACGGATTCAGCACCATCGTTGCCCGGCGTTTTCAGTTCGACTTCAATCCGCCGTCTTACTTCCGCAACCACTCCGCCACGCTCAAGGATGGCTTTGGCAACGCCGGCGCGCAGGTCAAAGTGCGCATCGCCTCCGGCAACGCCGAGCACGGAAACTACGCCTTCACCGCGGTCCTGTCCCATGATTTCGCCCCGCGCGGCGCTCAGAACGGCTATCTCACCAGCTACTACTTTCCCAAGCTGGGCGCGGGCCGCGCTTTCGGACGCTTCGATGTGCAGACCATGATCGACGGAACCCTGCCCACCGGCAAAATCGCGTTGCAGGGCCGCGCCATCGACTGGAACACCACCACGCAGTTCCACGCCAACCCGCACCTCTGGCTCGACCTGGAAGACAACGCCTCCTTTATTCACGGTGGACCCTGGGATGGCGCGACGCAGAACTTTGTCACCCCGGCGGCCTATTATGTAGTGCGGCGCAAGGATTGGGGGCCCAAACACGCTTTGCTGATCTTTGATGCGGGCATGCAGATCGCTACCACCCGCTACCACTCCAACAACCACAACCTCATTACTGAAATGCGTCTCGGGTTCTAATGCAATCCATATCGTCATTTCGATTTATGCGGGCCAATGCACCAAAAGTTGTCAGGGGCTTACTGTTGAATCCACTTCATACCGTCTCATTCTGCGCGTTGGCAGCTGCCTTGGCGGCCGTGTGCTGCGCGGCATCTGCGCAACAAGCGGTACCAGCGCAACAAACAGCACCGGCGCAGCAATCCGCCTGGCAGCGTTTCCTGGCGCACAACAAATCCATGACGGAAGTGCAGCCCTCCTTCATCACGCCGCTGGTCGAGTCCGATCCGCGCCTGGTCCAGTTCGGGCGCGTCTCTGTCGCGCACCAGTACTCCCCCACACGCACGGAGACGGTCAACTACGGCAACGTCCACGGCATCGGCATCATCGCCGCCAATCGCTATGAGTTCGACGTCATCCAGCCGGCGTACATCCAGCACAACTCCGCGGTTGCCGACGGATTCGGCGACACCACCATCTCCGCCAAGGCGCGCCTCGTCTCAGGCAACGCGCAGCACGGCAACTACATTGTCTCCGCGCTTCTCGGCCACACCTTCGCCACTGGAAGTTACAAGAACGGCGCGCTCACTGGCAGCTTCAGCCCCACCCTGGCCGCAGCCCTCGGCATCAAGAAGCGCTTCGATGTGGAGACCACGCTGGGCGGCTCCATGCCTACCGGCAAAATCGCCACGCAGGGTCGCACCATCGGCTGGAACGCGCTTACGCAGTTCCACGCCAACCCGCACGTCTGGCTCGAGCTGGAAAACAACGCCACCTTTTACTTCAGCGGCAGCCACGATGGCAAAATGCAGAACTTTGTCACGCCTGCGGCGTTTTACGTACTCCGGCCCAGCAGATGGAAGCCGACCCATCCGTTCTGGATCATCAACGGCGGCATGCAGATCGCCACCTCCGGCTTCCACACCTGCAATCACAACCTTATCGCCGAAACGCGGCTTATTTTCTAGGGAAGCTTCGGCCCCATCGCGCTACCCGGCCAGGTCCATCTGTTTCAGTGAATCCGCATACGGCGCGCGCAGCACTCCGCGCTCGGTAATGATAGCCGTCACGTACTTGGCCGGGGTCACGTCGAACGCCGGGTTGCAAATGCCCACTCCATTCGGCGTCAGTTGCTTGCCCCCGTGGTGCGTCACTTCCACGTGCGGGCGTTCCTCAATCGGAATGCCATCGCCGGTGGCCGTAGCCATGTCCACGGTGGACCAGGGCGCGGCAACGTAGAACGGAATCCCGTGCTCCTTCGCCAGAATGGCCACGTTGTAGGTGCCGATCTTGTTTGCCACGTCGCCGTTGGCCGCAATGCGGTCTGAGCCCACCACCACGGCCTGAATGCGCCCGGCCTTCATCAGGCTCGCGGCCATGTTGTCGCAGATCACCGAGGTGTCAATGCCATCGGCCATCAACTCCCATGCCGTCAGCCGCGCACCTTGCAGAAAGGGCCGCGTCTCGTCGGCAAAGACGTGAATCTTCTTGCCCTGCTCCACCGCCGAGCGGATCACGCCCAGCGCGGTTCCATAGCCGCACGTCGCCAGCGCTCCGGCGTTGCAGTGCGTCAACACTCCGCCCTCCTGGGGCAGCAGCGCGCCGCCATAGGCGCCCATGGTCTTACAGGCGGCAATGTCTTCCTCGTACATGGCGTGCGCTTCAGCCAGCAGTTTTTCCTGCACCTGCGCAAGCGTTGCGCCGGCCAGCCGCAGATTGGCAAACACCCGCTTCATGCGGTCGATGGCCCAGAAAAGATTCACCGCCGTCGGCCGCGTTCCCGCCAGCCTGTCGCACACGCGCACAAACTCCGGCGCAAACTCCTCGGTGGTCATGGCCTTGGTGCGCAGAGCGCCCAGCGCCACGCCATAGGCGGCCGAGACGCCAATCGCCGGCGCTCCGCGAACCACCATGGTCACAATCACGTCGGCCACCTGTTCATAGTTGGTGGCCAATACATAGCTCTCCTCAAGAGGGAGCCGGGTCTGATCGATGAAGCGGACGCCTTCCGGCGTCCATGCAAGCGTAGGAATCATGGAATTCCAGTTTAAACTGCGCACCGCCTTCTCCCGCCCGCACTGAAAACCTTTTCAATTTCCGCTGGACGTACCTCCGCCCCCCTGCGTAAAGTTGTTCCGGTACTCTTCCGCGCGGTTTTCTTCTGCCTTCGTATGCGCCTGCCCTCGCGCAGGCCCCGGCAAACCCTCGGCAAGAGCCACTCTCCGGCTGCGCAAGCCCGGACCAATTTTCAGGAAGCGGGGGAATCCCTCTCATGGCAACGCGATCCACACCACCGGCCGCAGTCAGCGGGCCCAACTATACCGGACCCTTCATCACCGTCACCGTCCTGTTTGCCATCTTCGGGTTTCTCGCCAGCCTCAACAACACGCTGGTCGCCAAGCTTGAAGACACCTTCCAGCTCACGCACGGTCCCGCCATGCTGGCGCCCGGCGTCTGGTTCTTTGCCTATCTGGTCTTTTCCGTGCCCTCCTCCAAGCTCATTGAGCGGGTCGGCTACAAAAAAACCATGGTCATCTCGCTGTTCATCATGGTGGTTGGCGCGCTGCTCTTTGTTCCAGCCGCCAACATGGTCAGCTTTCCCATGACGCTGGTGGCCATCTTCGTTCTCGCCTCAGGTGTCTGCGCCCTGCAGACCTCGGCCAACCCTTACGTCTCCATCCTCGGGCCGGAGCACAGCGCCCCCGCGCGCCTCACCCTGGCCCAGGCCTTCAACTCGCTCGGCTCGCTCATCGCCCCCTGGATCGCGGCCCATTACATCCTCACCGATACCAGCCGCGTCGCCACCTCCCGCACCGCTGCGCACATGCTTGAGGGGCCATACATCGCCGTCGCCGGCACGCTCTTTCTCCTAGCCGTGGCCGTCCTGTTCACCCATCTGCCCGCCATCACCGCCACCCGCGCCTTCCGCCCGGCCACAGAGGGCGATCCGATCCTGGGCCGCAGCATCTGGAGCTACTCCCACACCGTCCTCGGCATGGTCGGCATCTTCTTTTATGTCGGACTTGAAATCGCCCTCGCCGCCATCACCATCAAGTTCTGCCAGGCCCAGGGCATCTCCAACGTTGAAATCGCCGGTGACATGCTGGTCGGCTACTATGTCTGCATGATGATCGGCCGCTTCCTCGGCAGCTTCATCATGAAGTGGATCAAGGCAGAAAAGCTGCTCGCCGTCCTCGGCGTCCTCGGCGTCGTCCTGCTTCTGGTCTCCATGTCCACCCACGGCATGGTGGCCATCTGGAGTCTGGTCCTCTGCGGCATCGCCAACTCCGTCATGTACCCCAACATCTTTGCCCTTGGCATCGCCGAGCTCGGCCCGCTCACCAGCAAGGGCTCCGGCGTCCTTACCATCGGCAACGTCGGCGGCGCGGTCATTCCGCTCCTCTTCGGGGCCATGGCAGACAAGGTCGGCATCCAGTACGCCTTTGTCATTCCCATCGTCGGCTACATCTACGTTGCTTACTACGGCCTCTCCGGCTACAAGCCCCGCCGCGCCGTCTCCGCGTAGCGCGGGAAATCCGCTTGCCGCATTTGAAGGCCCTCCGGTTTTTCACGGGGGGCCTTTCTGCCTTTGGACGGCATGCCTTTCGCTGGACGTGCCTCAGCCGCACTGCGTAGAGTTGTGCGTATAGCTTAAAAAGGTCAAGGAGCCATTCGTGCCGAATCTCACTCATGTCGATTGGCTGATCATCCTGCTCTACTGCGGCTTTGTGCTCGGCATCGGCTATGCGCTCAGGCCGTACATGAAGACCAGCAAGGACTTTTTTCAGGCCGGGCGCGCGCTGCCCGCGTGGCTCTGCGGCCTGGCCTTCATCGGCGTCAGTCTCAGTGGGCCAGAGGTCATCGGCATGGGCGCGGCGGGCGCGCAATTCGGCCTGCACAGCGCGCGCTTTTTCGCCATCGGCGCCATTCCCGCCATGATCTTTGTGGGCCTGTTCATGATGCCGCTCTACTACGGCTCCAAGGCCCGCACCGTGCCCGATTTTCTGCGCCTGCGCTTCGACAGCAAGACCAGCGTGCTCAACGCCTGCACGTTTCTGGCGATGACCATTTTCAGCGCCGGCATCACGCTGTACGCCATGGCCCGGCTGATCCAGGCGCTGCATCTTTTTGACGCTCTGTTCTTCACCCTCGGCTGGCCTCGCGAAGGCATCTTCACCTTCTCCATCCTGCTCTCGGCGGCCATCGTCATGGCTTACGTCCTGCTCGGCGGCTTGGCCGGCGCCATGTACAACCAGGTTCTGCAGTTCTTCCTGCTCATCGCCGGATTCCTGCCGCTGGTGCTCATCGGCCTCAGCAACATTGGCGGCTGGAGCGGCCTGAGGGCCTCGTTGCCGCTGTCCGGAATCGGCGCGGTCCACGCCGGCTTCAGCGGCCTCGGACTGGGTTTGGGCGTGGGCCTGGTGCTGGGCGCAGGCTACTGGTGTACGGACTTCCGCGTCCTCCAGACCGCCATGGCCGCCAACAATATCGAGTCGGCGCGGCGCGCTCCGCTCGTCGCCGCGGTGCCCCGGCTGTTGCTGCCGTTCCTCCTGATCCTGCCCGGCATGATCGCCGTCGGGCTGCCCACGCCGCACTCCGCCACCACTGTGACCACCACCGCGGACGGCGCCATCGTTCACGAAACCACCATCGTTCCACCCGAGGCTGCGCAGGGCAACGGACTGGTTCCGGCCCTGGCCGACCGGCACACCGGGAAGCTGCTGCTCAACGCCAACGGCCAGCCGCTGCTGGACTACAACATGGCCACGCCCAACCTGATGCTGCACTTCCTGCCCACCGGGCTTCTGGGCCTGGGAATCACGGCGCTGCTGGCTTGTTTCATGAGCGGTATCGCCGCCGGAGTCACCGCCTTCATCACCGTGTTGACCGGCGACCTCTACAAGCCCTGGATTCGCCCGGACGGCATCGGCGCTCATTTCATCGCAGTGGGCCGATGGGCCGTCGTGGGCTTCATCCTGCTGACCGTTGCCGCGGCGTATGCGTTCGCCGGCTTCAACAACATTCTGGACGCCCTGCTCCTGGTGTTCTCCATCGTCAATGCCCCTCTGTTTGCCACTGTTCTGCTGGGCATGTTCTGGAGGCGCGCCACAGGCCACGGAGCCTTTGCGGGGTTGCTGACCGGCACCGCGGCTGCCCTGCTCCACCACGGTCTCACCCTGCCAGCCGCGGCTCAGCCCGGCCTGCACGGTGGATGGATCGCGGTCCTGCGCCACTATTCCGACGCCATGACGCAGAACTTCAGCACCGCCCTTCTTGCCTTCAGCGTTACCCTTCTGGTCACCATCGTGGTGAGCCTCTGCACCAGCGCCACACCTGAAGTGAAGCTCGTCGGTCTGGTCCACTCTCTGACGCCCAGGCCTGTTCGCGCCAATATCCTCTGGTGGAAACGCCCTGAAACTCTGGCCGCCGCCATTCTGCTCGTAGCCGTAGCCCTGACCCTGTTCGTTTACTGAGGTAAGAAGCACGATGAATCTCGATCTGCGTATGCCCCTGGGCCTGATGTTCACGTTTACCGGAGCGCTGCTCACGGCCTTCGGTCTGGCCTCCCGGGGCGCGGCAATCTACGCCCTGTGCCAGGGCATCGACGTCACCCTCTGCTGGGGACTGGTGCTGCTGGCCTTCGGGCTGGTCATGATGATGGTGGGAAGCAAGGGGCAGAAACAGATTGAGAGCAAACGCCAGTTGCCCCAACCGGTTAAGACCAGGCAGCTCCGGCAGGGACGCTGATCGCCCGCCTTACCCCTGAAACCGCCCCAAACCGCCCTGTGACCCAGTTCACAAGACGTTAATACTCCGCCTGTGATAGCATCCGTTTTTCTTAGCGCGAGACGCCCGGCGGATTCATCCAGCTTTACCTGCCCGGCGCCGGCCCGAACCTTTATGGACGAGGTAGACGGCAGACCGGGATCTGTGGCCCTCCAATTCGGCCACGCTGACGCCCCAGCGGACGTCCCCACTCCCCCCCTGTGCCTCCCTCATCCCCGCAAGACCATCCCCCCACATTTCTGCAAAATTCAAGGAGAGCACCCATGAAAACGTACCAGGGAAGTGAGATCCGCAACGTAGCTGTAGTTGGGCATGCGCACAGCGGCAAAACCACCATGATCGCCGCTCTGCTGCATGCCGCAAAAATGACCCCAACCCAGGGCCGCGTGGCCGACGGTACCGCCGTCACCGCCTACGACGAAGAAGAAATAGCCCGCGGCGCCACCATGCAGAACGCCGTTGCCTTTGCCGAGTGGCAGGGCACAAAAATCAATTTCGTTGATACCCCCGGCTTCCACATGTTCTCTCATGAAGCCCGCGCCGCCCTGCTTCCCGTGGAAGCGGCAGTCGTCCTGGTCAACGCCCAGAATGGCATTGAAGCTGTTACCGAGCGCGTCTGGCGCTATGCGGATGAGGCCAACGTTCCCCGCATCGTGGTCATCAACCAGATGGACCACCCCAAGGCCGGCGGCGGCGGCGGGCTCAGCGCCCTCATGGACGATCTTGTCGATCGCTGGGGCCGCAACTGTGTTCCCGTCCAGTTGCCCATCTCCGATGCCCAGGGTTTTCACGGCGTCGTCGATCTGGTCACCATGGAGTCCTTTTATTACACCCCCGGCGGCGATGGCCGCGGCAAGCTGGGCGAGCTCCCGAACAGCCTGGCGGCAGACGCCAAAGCGCGCCATGAGGCCCTGGTCGAGCTGGTGGCCGAAGGCAAAGACGAGCTCATGGAGGAGTACTTCGAGAAAGGAACCATCCCCAAAGAACATCTGATCGCCGCCCTGCATGAAGCCATCCGCGAAGACCGCATCTTCCCGGTCCTGTTCTCTAGCGGCGAGTCCAACATGGCGCTTGACCACCTGCTGGACTTCATCAAGGACTACGCTCCCTCGCCTGTCGAGCGCGCGCCCATGGCCGTCAGGCCCCCAACCGCAGAGGCCGGCAGCAGCCAGGAGGCCGGTTCCGGCGTCGAGTTCCGCAAGGTTGCAGACAGCGAACCGGCAGCCATGGTCGTCTTCAAAACCATGACCGATCCCTTCTCCGGCCGCATCAGCTTCTTCAAGGTCATCAGCGGCGTGGTCAAGAACGACGCCACGGTCGAGAATTACACTCGCCGCAGCCAGGAGCGGCTCTCCCATCTCAGCATCATGCAGGGCCGCAAGGCGGTTGAGGTGCCGGAGCTGCACGCGGGCGACCTGGGCGCCGTGGCCAAGCTCCGCGATACCCTCACCGGCGACACCCTGGGCCAGAAGGGCTCCGAGATTCAGGTCGATCTGTTCCCGCTGCCTGAGCCGGCCATGACCTACGCCATCGAGCCCAAGAGCCGCGCCGACGAGGACAAGCTCGCTCCCGCCATCCACAAGCTCATGGAAGAGGATCTGCTCATCCGCTTCTTCCGCGACCCCATGACCAACGAGTTCCTCATCGCCGGCGCCGGCCAGCCGCACATTGAGGCCATTGTCAGCCGCCTCAAAAAGCGCTACCACGCCGAGGTCACGCTCAAGGCTCCCAAGGTGCCTTACCGTGAGACCATCCGCGCCAAGGTCGAGGCGCCGGGACGCCACAAAAAGCAGACCGGCGGCCACGGCCAGTTCGGTGACTGCAAAATCCGCATGGAGCCCATGCCCCGCGGCGCCGGCTTCGAGTTCGCCAGCGAAGTCTTCGGCGGCGCCATCCCCCGCAACTTCATTCCTGCCATTGAAAAGGGCATCGTCGAGTCGGCCGCCCGCGGCTATCTCGCCGGCTACCCGGTCGTCGACTTCAGAGCCGTTGTATACGACGGCAGCTATCACGACGTGGACTCCAACGAAATGTCCTTCAAGATGGCCGGCCGCCTGGCCTTCCGCAAGGCCATGGAAACGGCCAAGCCCTGCCTGCTCGAACCTATCATGAAGGTAGAAATCGAGGCTCCCGACGAGTTTGCCGGAACCCTGATGGGCGACCTCAACTCGCGCCGCGGTCGCGTAGGCGGAATGGAGTCCAAGGGCCGCACGACAGTTATCAACGCGCAGGTTCCCATGGCCGAGATGCTGACTTACGGAACCCTTCTAACTTCCATGACACAGGGCAAAGGCAGTTACCGCATGGAGATGGACCACTACGACATCGTCCCGCAGTTAGTGGCCGACAAGATCCTCGCCAACGCCAAGCGGCCCGTGGAGGAAGAGGAAGAATAGGCACCTGCGGTGCGGCCAGCCGCTCGCACAAGGCTCATGGAGGAAGACAAAGAATAACGATTGAATCAAGCAGAGGAGAGACCTCGGCGGGCCGGTTGCAAGCCCCACCGAGGCCGATCCCCTACCAGAGCTAACATCTCTTAGTAGCGCCAACACCCCAAAGCAGCGCCATTTACCCAAAGTACCGCCGGCCTCCCGGCCGGCTGTAGCGCGGACGTCCTCGTCCGCGCCCAGCGAAGCTGGATTCCCTACAACATTCGTTGTCAACCGAATAGAATTGTGCGACCAGGGATACCCATAGCGTGGGTCGGGAGACCCACGCTACAGCCGGCCGGGAGGCCGGCGCTACAAGGGGCCCGCAGGATACTGCAAACACCGACTCGGTGTGAGGCTCGCCATCATCCGCCGAGACGCCGCATCCAATGTTAGTGTAGTCGTGGAGTTACGCGCATGGAATTCGATGAGGACAAAATTGACGAAATGGTGCTGGCGCTGCTCTGGCTGGGGCTGCACGAGAAGTGCCGCGTCTGGAAGGCGCACGATTGGGACGCTATGGACCGGCTTCACGCCAAGGGCTATATCCACGATCCGAAAAGCATGGCGAAGTCGGTCGTCCTAACCGAGGAAGGTGAGCTTCTATCGCGACAGCTCTTCGAACGCCATTTCACTCGCAAGCCCTGAGAAAAACGGAACCCCGGCACGCCAGGTGCGGGGTAGCCACAGTTCCCAGTCGATCCTGGTGGTGGGTACCGCCGGCCTCCCGGTCGGCTGTAGCGCGGACGTCCTCGTCCGCGCCCGTCTAACTGGACTAAAATCCCCCCATGCCGCAAGAAGATCACGCCGCGTACCTCAACGGCGCCGTGCAGCCACGTTACGGCGAAGTCCACATTCGCAATCGCGGCCGCCTTCCTCACTGGGAAAAGGAAGAAGGCCTTTACTTCATCACCTTTCATCTCGCTGATTCACTCCCCGCTTCCGTGCTTGCCAAAATCGCTGAACGCCATCGCATTCTTGAAACTTCCAAAGTAGCCAACGCCAACCTGCTCCCTGAGCAAAAAGTCCTGTTCGCCGGCTATAGCCATGCGCGCATAGAAGAGTACTTTGACCGTGGTGCCGGTTCGTGTCCGTTCCTCGACATGCGCATCGCCGGCGCCATGGCCGCGGCCCTGCGCTTCAAGGAGGGAAAGCACTACAGGCTTCTTGCCTGGTGCGTCATGCCCAATCACGTTCATGTTGTGGTGAGACTCTTTCCCGGCCAGGAGCTTGCGAAGGTTGTCAAAGCCTGGAAGAACTTCTCTGCGAAAGCCGCTAACCAGACGCTCGGACGAAAGGGGCGATTCTGGAGGCGAGAGTATTACGACCGCCTGATCCTCAATGGAGACGAACTCGTCCGTGCCATCGGATACGTCCTCGAAAACTCCGTCAAAGCGGGACTGAAGAACTGGACTTGGGTTTGGGGCGCGGGCAGGGAAGTCCGCGCCACAGCCGGCCAGGAGGCTGGCGCTACAAGTTCCTAGCCCCTTGGGAAAGATCCTAGCCGACGCGACATCACCCCGGAACTGGGCAGCGAAAGCACCGTCTCACTGGTTCTCTCTGGAAAACGACAGTTGAACCGGGCCATATTGCGCGCCTGAGCCGCCTGTTCCACGTTTCGCCCGCCGTTTTCTTCGGAGTATCATATTCGCAAGAAAGGAGGGATTCCGTGGCCGAGAATGAATTCTTTATAGAAAGGCGAGACCAGGGAGATTACGCCATAAGAAAACCGGATTCAGACAGAGCGAGTGCAATACTTCCCACTCAAGCTGAGGCAATAGAAAGGGCTCGCGAAATGAACCCGGATGCAACTATTCATGTTGAGCGCGTCCGTGACACCGATGTAGGTGGCAGGGATAAGTGGCGGAATCCCTGAGTCGAACAGCACGGCTCTATCTTCAAATTGGCGAATTGCTTACTTTTCTCGGTCTCCGTTTCTTGAGCGGGGATCCTACTATTGTTTTCGACTCATCGCGCCAGAAATCTAGAATTTCATCCTTCGACGGACGATCATCCGAACTCCCCATTTCTTTTTCTATTTCGTGAAGCTTTTTGAGCAAATCGCAGGAATCACCATAATAATTCTTATCCAGACGCTGCTCTTGTTCTATGTCATCTCTGAAATCGGCGTAAATGTTGAACATCCAGTAGCCAAAGCTGCTCCACACGTCCTCCGCGTCCAAGTAGCCACGCCGTACTAGCAAACCGATGGTCTCGAAAAAATCGAGAATCTTTTGCGCTTCGGGAGGATAGGTGGTACCCTTCAGACGCTTTTCCGCAACTGCCCTGCGATAGTGCGCTATCGGCTCACGTTCGAATTCTTCAATGAATTCGACGAGATGTTTAACCTTCTCAGACTCACGCGCCTGTTTCAACTGCCAGCGCGCATAAATCAGCGCACATACCCCCGTGAGGGCGATAAACGCTGTAGATACAGCCGTTATCCAATCTGTAATCAACTTGCAATTCATGCTGCGCGGGTCTCTTAGTGTTGTTGCGCCATAACCTTATCACATTAAGAGGAGTCAAAAAGCACAAAGAACTCCCTTGGCCTCAACAATCGGAATCGGGACCAGGAGAGTCAGCTATTTGCCGGGTGCCCTATATCTCGCTTTTGAGACATGGGAGACCACAACCTTTCCCCGGCTCCACATGCCGAAAGTTACCCTCCGCCAACGCTCCGGGTTTCCCAGGTCTCACATTTGGGACCTGGGAAACGATCGTAACCTGCCGTCTGGCGGCCAACTATTGCGCCGCGGGCGCGCTCTGCTGAATGCCAATCGAGGCTCCAGACACAACCAACTCCACACGCCGGTTCTTGGCTCGTCCTGCGTTGCTGGAGTTATCGGCCACCGGGCTATTCTTGCCGTAGCCGGTTGCGGTGACATTTGCATCGGCAACGCCCTGCGCTACCAGGTAGTCTCTTACACCGCCTGCGCGCTGCTCCGATAACTTCTGGTTGTAGTCGTCCGATCCGATGTTATCCGTGTAGCCTTCCACCTGCAGCTTGAGGTCGGGATAGGCCAGCAGAATTCCTGAGACCTTGGCCAGTTTTTCGCGGGCCACCGGCTTCAAACTGTATTTATTGAAGTCAAACAGAACGTCTGACATGTTGACGATCAGACCGCGTGCGGTTTCAGTCGTCTGCAGTACAGCGTTCAACTGGTTCTTGAGCCGCTCGCGTACCTGCTCTGCCTGCTGACTGGCCTGCGCGGCGCTTTGCTCTGCCGCCAGATGTGCTGCGCGCGCCTGGTCAGCCTGCTGACTGGCCTGCTGAGCGCTGAGTTCGGCCGCCTGCTGCGCGTCGCGGGCCTGCTTGGCGCGGGCTTCAGAGTCCGCTGCCGCAGCGTCGGCTTTTGCGCGTTCGGCCGCCTGCTGTGCCGCGTCCGTCTGGGCCTTTTGCGCGTCTAGCTGCGATTGCTGGGCGTTCTGCTCGGCCTGGTTCTTGGCAGCGAGTTGCGCCGCTTCATCTTCGGCCTTGATCTTGCGAATGGTGATAATGCGTGCATCTTCAGCCGCCTGTACGGCCTCACGCGCAAAGGTGATGGTCTCTTTGCGGTTGTCCTTGTGCAGGTCAAGATCCTCCGCATTCTTGAGGGCTGTCTTGGCTGTGGCCAGTGTATCGTCGGCGTACTTGCCCGCTCCGGCTGCTTCGGCAATTTCGACCGCATTGATGGCTTCGTAAAGCTCCAGCGGAGAACGCTCGTTACGGGTGATGGGATTCAGCACCGTGTGGCGGCCCGCGGTGTCAGCATAGGCGCCGCGCGGCAGCAGGGAGTAGTGCGCATTCACCTGCCCGATTTCGCCCTGCGTCGTGTCCTTGACGAAGTTCTGCATCACCACCAGGTCGCTGGGCATGGTCACGGCAAAGTAGGGTTCGGCGGTCAGGATCAGGCCGAACGCCTGCAGGCTTGTGGTCACCATCAGGTGATCCTTGTCCTTGGAGCCGGTCAGAAGAATCTCGCCCAGGTTGACCGGGCGGCCCTCCGGAGTAATCGCCCACAGCACGTAGGTAAAGTACTCATTCCCGAAACCGTTGGCGGGCGTCAATCCCTCAAAGCTGGCGTCGATCGATGTCCTCCCCAGGCGGCTCTCCACTTTGGCGGAACCCGTTGCATCCGGCAGCAAGCTCGTGCCCTGAAAGCCGATCTTCGTGGATCCGTTGCGATGGAAGTAGTTGATGGCGGGGATGTCCCGCCCGACCACTTGAATTCTGTACAGGGGAACGTCGTCGACCACGCCCACCTGTGTCATCGGCACCGCGTTCGACTGGCTTTGCGGCTGCGTGGCCGTGGGGTTGGGTTCCTGTGCGCTCGCGAAACCGGCCGCGGCGAGAAGCAGAATGGGGAAACAGAACAGAACTTTGCGCTTGATCATCTCGATGTCCTCTATGGGGCTGAGAATACCCGTCTGCCAGGTTTCGAACTGCCCTCTATTGCTCACTCCAGGCAGCATGTCTTCGCTGGGCATTCCAGCGGACAAAACTCATGGAATGCGCAGCATGGGCGGGAAGGACACCTCATCCCTGCCGCACGTAGCCGATAAGTACCCTCCATCGTTCCCCATTCTGAGACCAGCCGCGCATTCATCCGCGGGGCGAGAGTTACGATAAAGACAGTGACCACAATCCACTTAGAGCATGCGGCCGTAACCGAGGGATCGGTACGCTCGGCCGACGGGACGCACATCTGTTATCACCGCCTGGGCAGCGGCCCCGCCGTTGTGTTTGTGCATGGCAGCGTTGCTGCGCACACCGACTGGATGCCCGTGGTCAGGCTGCTGGCCGGCCACTTTACCTGCTATGCGATGGACCGGCGAGGACGCGCCAAAAGCGGCGTGGGCGTCGGGCCCTATTCCATCGAGCGTGAATACGAGGATATTGCCGCGGTGCTTGCCGCCGCCGGGCCTGGAGCCGCCCTGGCCGCCCACTCCTTTGGCGCCACCTGCGCGCTGGGCGCTGCCATGCGTTACCCGGTGCCCCGCCTGGTGCTCTATGAACCGCCCTTCACCGTCGGTGGCTTGATTGCGGGCGAGTACCTGGAGCCTTATGTGCGCGCCCTGGAAGAAGGCGATCCGGATCGGGCTCTGGAGCTGGGATTGGCCAGATTTCCGCATCTCCCCGCAGAGGCCATTACCGCCCTCCGCACCTCCCGGGGATGGCCGCGCGTGCGCACCATGGCCAAAAGCTGGATTCGCGAACTCGAGGCAATGGATGCGCTCAGCACGGACCTGGTAACCTTCCGCGCGCTCCCATGCCCGTCCATGTTGCTGGTGGGAGACCAGAGTCCGGAGCATCCCATGCTGGACTCCGCGCGGGCATTGGCCGAGGTTCTGCCCGGCGTGCGCGTCGAGTGTCTGGCAGGCCAGGGCCACGGCGCAATGCGGAGCGCGCCGGACAAAGTGGCGCACCTGATTAGAGATTTTCTAGCTGACTGAGCAGCGGCATCATCGATGTCCTCGCGTAGACGAAGATGACTGCATGACCAGGTGGCCCGCGTAAGAAACTTACAATTAGAAGTAAGTCAGAGTTATAAATTCTGTTCCGGTAGGTGTTACTTATAAGATGTTCGTGCGATCAAACTAACTCAGGCATAAGTAAAGTTATGCTTGGGAGATACAGGTCGCGTCGGTAGATTCAGGCCGGATTGCCAACTGGATCCGGCGCACTGAATCAACGGCCTGAACGTACTGCAACATCCCGCGGCAGGCAGAATACCGGCTTGCCTCCAGATGCCTCTCGATCCGGCCTTTTGCCGCTTCAATCGCACGCAAGCTGAAAAGCACTAAAAGCAGTGAATATCCGCTGTGCGGCGCTTGCCAGTCTTAGTTGCGATAACCAATAAAGCTGATATATCAACTAAGCGTCCAGCAATCTTGACACGTGCTCCAAGCGCTGCTTTACAATCCTCCAGACCCAGTTCCGGCTTGCATATCCGTCTTCAAATAAGAAACGGATTCCAATTGCAATTCCGAGATCCATCAGGAGCGAATCCAGTGCTTATCCAAATTCCTCGCAATGTTCTACGTACTTGCCGCGTGAGCATAGTCCGGGTTGTCGTACTTGTTCTCGGCCTTGTGTTTCTGTCCGCGGTAGGCAATGCCCAGCAAAACCCTCGCTCCAGAGAGTTCAATAACCCTGGCCCGACGCAGATCGCGGCAGCCGAGCAGGCTCTGTCAAGCCAGTCGCGCACGGTCATTGACCGGCTGTCCAGGCTTGGCGAGCTGTCCGTGCAGGGCTGGCGCTACCACGTTGGCGACGTCCAGGGCGGCCAGGCCGTCTCTTTCGACGACTCCACCTGGCAGGAGATTCAGGTTCCCTCCCGCACGCAAACCACCGACGTGATCTGGCTGCGCAAGAAGATCGTGGTTCCTCATGCGCTTGGCGGCTATGACCTGACCGGCGCGCGGCTATGGATTCGCAGCTCGTCCTCTGACACCCTGACGGTCTACTTTAACGGAGAGCGGGTGGCTGCCGGCGAGTCGATGGAGTCGCTGGTTCTTTTCAGCTCGGCAAAGCCCGGCGATACGTTGCAGGTTGCCTTCCGGTACGCGACCACAGCGCGCCCCAAGAATATCCCCGGCATGCAGGTTCAAATCGACTTTGCTCCCAATCGCCCCAATCCGCAAGACATGTACACCGAGTTTGTGGCCGCGGCCCTGCTGCTTCCCGATGTCTCCCAGAATGTGGCTGCGGATACCGCGACCCTGGACAAGGCTATTCAGGATGTCGATCTCACCGCACTGGACGCGAACGATCAGAAGAAATTCGACGACTCGCTGCGCAAGTCCCAGCAGGACCTCGAGCCCCTCAGGCCCACCCTGCAGCAGGCAACGCTGCATCTCTCCGGCAATTCGCACATCGATGCGGCCTGGCTGTGGCCGGTGACGGAGACTGTGGACGTAGTGCGGCGCACCTTCGGCACCGCGCTCCAGTTGATGAATGAATACCCGACATATACCTTCTCGCAGTCCGCTCTGGCCTATAGCGAGTGGATGTCGGAGAAGTATCCGGAGATGAATGCGGAGATCAAGCAGCGCATCAAGGAAGGGCGCTGGGAGATCGTGGGCGGCATGTGGGTCGAGCCTGACCTGAATATGCCCGACGGAGAATCGCAGGTTCGCCAGTTGCTGGTTGGCCAGCGGGAAGCGAAAATGCTGTACGGTGTCACCGCGCGCATCGGCTGGAATCCTGACACCTTCGGCTATGACTGGCAGCTTCCGCAAATCTACAAGAAATCCGGCCTCGACTACTTCGTAACGCAGAAACTGTCTGCCAACGAGACCAACCCGTTCCCCTTCAAGCTGTTCTGGTGGCAATCTCCGGATGGCAGCAAGGTGCTCACCTATCTCCCTCACGGCTATGGCAATCGCGATCTCGGCCCGGTGCGTTTGTCCAACGACCTGGTCCACGCGCGGAACTTGAATTCCGGTCTATCTGACCTGCTGGATCTGTATGGCGTGGGCGACCACGGCGGCGGCCCCACCCGTTCGGTACTGGACCAGGGCCTGCGCTGGACGCAGACTGACAAAATCGTGCCCAAGGTGGAGTTCGGCACCGCGCAGAGCTACTTCAGCGCCGTCGAGAAAAAGATTGCGCCCGACTCTCCGACCTATAACTATCACGCGATGGGGAACGGCCCAGTCACCTTGCCGACTCCGCCGGCGGGCGAAGTAACCGTCCCCACCTGGAAGGACGAGTTGTACTTCGAGCATCATCGCGGCACGTACACCACGCAGGCCAAGCACAAGCAGAACATGCGTGAGAGCGAAGAGTGGACGCTGAATGCGGAAAAGTATTCTTCGCTGGCGTGGCTTGACGGACAGAGCTATCCCGGCACCGCATTGAACGAGGCCTGGAAGAAGGTTCTGTTCAACCAGTTCCACGATCTCGGCGCCGGTTCCGGCATCGGCATCATCTATAAGGATGCGCAGCGGGACTACGACCAGGTACGCTGGGCCACGCAGGAAGCTTCAACCAAGGCTCTCAACACCATCCAGGCGCGCATTGACACCCATGCGGCAGGCCTGGTGCCGATCCTGGTCTTCAATCCTCTGGGCTGGGACCGTTCCGGGCTTGTGCATGTCGATGTTGAGATGCCGGCTGCCAGCGACGGCGTCACCATTCTGGACAAGAACAATCACGTGGTCCCCTCGCAGATTCTCTCCAGCGACAGCGCCACCAATACCTACCGCCTGCTCGTCGATGCCAAAAGCGTTCCTTCGCTCGGCTATGACGTGCTGCACGCCGTTCCCGGCAAAAAGCCCTTTGTCAGCGATTTGAAGGCGAGCGGCTTGACGATGGGAAATTCCTTCCTGAAGGTGACGGTCGATCCAACCAACGGCTGCATCACCAGCCTCTACGACAAGAAGTCCAACTTTGAGTCGCTGGCCGCGGGTGCATGCGGCAACCAGTTGCAGGCGTTCAAGGATCACTCCACCACTGAAACCGCGTGGAACATCGATCCCGGAACCTACGACCACGTCATTCCCATCACGGAGGCCGACTCCGTCAAGCTGGTCGAAAACACGCCTCTCCGCGCGGTCGTTCGCGTCTCGCGGACATGGCAGAGTTCCAAGTTCGTGCAGGACATCACGCTCTATGCGGATTCGGACCAGGTCGAAGTCGTCAACGACGTCGATTGGCATGAAACCTACATTCTGCTCAAGGCAGCCTTCCCGCTTGCTGCTTCCAGCAAGATGGCGACGTATGAAATTCCGTACGGATCCATCGAGCGGCCAACCACCCGGGACAACGATTGGGACGCGGCAAAGTTCGAGGTCTCAGCCATTCGCTGGGCCGACCTGGGTGATGGCCAGCACGGATTCTCGCTGATCAACGCCGCGAAGTACGGCTACGACTGCAAAGACAACGTACTGCGGCTTACCGTGCTGCGTTCGCCCACCGATCCCGATCCGGTTGCCGACCGTGGACATCAGCACTTCGGCTACGTTCTCTATCCGCATGCCGGCGACTGGAAGTCCGCAATGACGGTCCGTCACGGCTTTGACTACAACTACAAACTCCATGCGGCGCAAGTCGCTTCGCATGCGGGCACCATGCCTCTGGAGCACTCCTTCATCTCCGTCAAAGGCGACAACGTGGTCCTGACCGCTGTGAAGAAGGCTGAGGATACCGACGCGTTGATCCTGCGCTTCTACGAATGGGCCGGCAAGAGCGGCGATGTGCAACTCACAGTTCCCAAGGGCGCGACCGCCGCAACGTTCACCAACCTGATGGAGAAGCCGGAAGGCGCGGCTCTGAACCTGGTTGATTCCAGCCAGGTCACAGTGCCCGTGACCCCCTACTCCATTGAGACCGTGCAGTTTGCGTATCCGCACGATCAGAAATAGAAGATGTAAAACAAGTACGATGGTGCCGCGAACATCGGGCACTACAGCGGCAAGATCGAAAAAGGCAGTACAGCAAGAGGGGACGGGCTTCGGCTCGTCCCCTTTTGCTGTTGATTGCTTCTGCTTGCATTTGAGAACCCCCACTAATCCCGGCAATGTGGTTCCTTTTGCACAGCTTTCCAGCAGACCGAGAGAAAAAATCGATAACGGGAGCAGTGCGTTCCATCCTGTGCAGCCGCACCGGACTGCGATGCGCTGAAACCCGCGGACCGGCGCATCCGTGCTTGTCTGCCGTCTTTCTCCCCAGCGGAGGTTGCCCATGAACGCGCTCTTGATCTACCCGGAATTTCCCGACACGTACTGGAGCTTCAAACATGCGCTCAAGTTTCTGGGCAAGCGGGCTGCGCAACCTCCACTGGGGCTGATGACGGTGGCTGCCCTGTTGCCGGGCACATGGAAAAAGCGCCTGGTTGACACCAACGTCGAGCGGTTGCGCGACCGCGATCTGGCCTGGGCCGATGTGGTGTTGCTGAGCGGCATGCACATTCAGCGCGACTCTCTGTTAGCCATTGTGGAGCGCTGCCGCGCACGCGGCCTGCGCACCGTGGTGGGTGGACCCATCGCCAGCAGTCTGCCGGCAGCCGAACTCAAGGTGGACCACGTGGTGATCGGCGAGGCTGAAGCCTTGATTGGCACGCTGGCAAGGGGCCTGGAACAAGGGATCGCCAAGCCAATTTATCAATCCGCGGAGCGCCCGGAGATGTCCTCGAGCCCGCTGCCCGACCTGAGCCTGATCAAGATGCACCGCTACTCCACCATGGCCGTGCAATACTCGCGCGGCTGTCCATTCAACTGCGAGTTCTGCGACATCATCGAGATCTACGGCCGACGTCCGCGCACCAAGGCTGTAGCGCAGGTGCTGGCCGAACTGGACCAGTTGCGCGCGGCCGGATGGCGCGAAGCGGTGTTTATCGTGGACGACAATTTCATCGGCAACAAGGCGCGCGCCAAGGAGTTGTGCGTGGCTCTGGCCCAGTGGCGCAGCCAATACAAAACCAGCTTCGACTTCAATACCGAGGCATCGCTGAACCTGGCCGACGATCCGGAACTGATGCAGCTGATGAAAGACGCCGGCTTCGTCTCTGTCTTCCTGGGCATTGAAACCCCCGATGAATCGGGCCTTATCGCCAGCAACAAGCTGCAAAACACGCGGCGCAGCCTGCTTGAAAGCGTGGCCACCATCCAGAGTTACGGAATGCAGGTGATGGGCGGATTCATCCTGGGCTTCGATACCGACCGCGAAGATATCTTCGACCGCATGGTCGAGTTCATCCAGAAGAGCGGCATTCCCATCGCCATGGTCGGCCTGTTGCAAGCCATGCCCGGAACCCAACTCTTCCGGCGCTTGTGGCGCGAGGGCCGAATTCTGGATGCGGGTCACGGCGACAATACAGACGACAAGCTGAACTTTCTGCCGAACATGGACGCGGGCAAGCTGATCGAGGGCTACCGCTCGGTGTTGAAGCAGATTTACTCCAGCGCGGCTTACTATGAGCGCGTCAAGCTCTACCTGAGCCGCACCCATCCCAAATCTGCGGAGCAAACATCCCGGCAGCAGTGGCTCACCCGCGGCAATGTGCGCGCCTTCGTGACCTCGATCGTCCGCCAGGGAATCTTCGGCCGGCAGCGCTGGAGTTACTGGAAGTTTCTGGCGACCGTCGCCACGCGCTACCGTCACTGCGTGGGCGCGGCCATGACTCTGGCCGTGATGGGGTATCACTTCCAGGTCATGACCGACAAGCTTGCCAAGGCTGCGAAATCGCCAATCATTGCGCACGCGGTAGAAAAGCTCCTGCCCGCCGAAACCGGCAGAAAGATCCAGTAGCTTTCCGCTCTAAGGGTCTTACGCCCCGGTGGTGAGAACCACTCGGAAGCGCGCCTTGCCGCTCATCATGCGGTCAAACGCCTCGGCCGCGCGATCCAGCGGATAGGTTTCGATCAGTGGCCGCACGCCGGTCAGAGCGCTGAAGTTGAGCGTGTCTTCCGAGTCCATGCCGGTGCCTGAGGGCCATCCGGCAATGGACCGGCTTCCCATAATCAGCGGAACGGTGTTTACCTCGATAGGCTTGTCGGGCACGCCGACAACGACGAGCTTCCCGCTGGGGCCAAGGCCATTCACGGCGGCGGCAAGAGCCTCGGCGTTGGTCAGTGTCGAGAGAATGACTTTGGCGCCGCCCAGCTTCTGGAGTTCGGCAGCCGGGTCCTGAGTAGTGCTGTCAATGTAAATATGCGCGCCGAGCTGCCGCGCGAGCGGGGCTTTATCCTGCCCCCGGGCAATGGCCACGGTGCGATAGCCGCTCTTGGCTGCAAACTGCACCGCCAGGTGTCCCAGTCCGCCGATGCCGAGAATGGCTACCGTGTCGCCGGGGCGGGCTCCGCTGTTGCGCAGGCTGTTGAAGGTGGTGATGCCGGCGCACATCAGCGGCGCGGCATCCACATCGGCCAGATCGTCCGGGATCAGCGCCAACGCATTGGCTGGGGCAATCACGTAGTCGGCGTAACCGCCGTCAAAGCTGACGCCGGAGATTTGCCCGTTCTCGCAGAGGATGAAGTCCCCGCGGCGGCAGGGGGCGCAGTAGTTGCAGTGGCCACCGTGCCAGCCCAGGCCCACGCGCTGGCCGGATTTGAACAGCGGCACATCGGCCGCCACCGCATCCAGCACTCCTGCCACCTCATGGCCGGGAACGCGCGGATACGCAATGTCGGGAAAAACACCAAATTTGGTAATGGCGTCGCTATGACAAACGCCGCAAGCTTCCACGCGGATGCGCACTTGCCCTGGACCCGGTTCGGGAAACTCTCGCTTAACAATCTCAAAGGCTCCGCCCGCGGCGGGAACCTGCACTGCACGACCAGTTACGGATGGCATAGGGGTAGTTTTCTCCTGCGGGTTGGATGAGCAGTGGGATAGGGAAGATGCACACTGCATATTGAAACCACCCAATTCGTACGTTTCACCCGGGCGGTGGCCCCGTGAACTTTATACTTGTTCTGACATGCAAGAATTTCTAGCCGTAGATCAGCAGATGGATTTGCTTCAGAAGGGCGCGGCGGAGATCATCCGCGTCAGCGACCTGCGCGAGCGCCTGGAAGACAGCCGCAAAACCGGACGCCCGCTGCGCGTGAAGGCCGGTTTCGACCCCACCTCGCCCGACCTGCACCTGGGCCACACCGTGCTCATGCGCAAGCTGCGCCACTTTCAGCAGTTGGGCCATACGGTCATTTTTCTGGTGGGCGACTTCACCGCGCTGATTGGCGACCCCACCGGGCGCAACGTCACCCGCAAGCCGCTCACGCGGGAGCAGATCGGCCTGAATGCCGAGACCTATCTGAACCAGGTCTTCAAGATTCTGGATGAAAAGGCCACCGAGGTCCGTTACAACTCCGAGTGGCTGGGCAAGCTGGGCTACGAGGAAACCATCCGGCTCACGGCGCACTTTACCGTCTCCCAGATGCTGGAGCGGGATGATTTTCACAAGCGCTATGAGGCCGAGCAGCCCATCAGCCTGCATGAATTTCTCTACCCGGTCATGCAGGGCTACGATTCGGTCGCTCTTGAATGCGACGTGGAGTTGGGCGGCACCGACCAGAAATTTAATCTTCTCTGCGGCCGCGAACTGCAGCGCCACTACGGCCAGAAGCCGCAGATCGTCCTGATGACACCGATTCTCGAAGGCCTGGACGGCGTGCAGAAAATGTCCAAATCGCTTAACAATGCTATCGGCATCAACGAGCCGCCGGCCGAGATGTACGGCAAGCTGATGAGCATCAACGACGAGCTGATGTGGAAGTACTGGGTCTTCCTGACCGACCTCCGCATCTCTGAAGTGGACGCGCTCAAGGCCGAAGTTGCTGCCGGAAAACTGCACCCCATGGAAGCCAAGAAGCGGCTGGCGCGTACCATCACCGCCGGTTTCCATGGCGAAGCCGCGGCCCTCAGCGCCGATGAGAACTGGGCTCGCATGTTCCAGCAGAAGGGCGAAAGCGAGGACTTGGAAGAGGTGTCCGTCGCCATTGCCGATGTGGCCGGCGCTGAGCCTAACCAGATTCGCCTGCCCAAACTGCTGGTCCACATGGGCCTGGCAGCCTCCGGCTCCGAGGCCAACCGCAAAATAGCTGAAAAAGCTGTGAAGCTGGAGGGAGAAGTGGCCGGTGGAGCGCTGATTTCAGTGGCGGGCCTTCCGGCGCGGTTGGTTGTGCGCCTTGGCAAGCGGGCCAAGGTGGCAATTGTGGAGTAAGCGCTCGGAGCGTCGCGATCAACTTCTCTGTAAATTATTGATAAATTGGTTTTTATCTCCCTTGGTGTAGTTGAAGAATTTTGCGCGTATTGCTGCGGCGACACACGGCGAGGGTGGGCATTCGGCAGACGGGCTGCCCGGCGGATAGAGGTCCTTGCTTTCCAAAGCCGAGTCTGTCAGGGATGTGACCGGTCCGTACTCGTACCCTCCCACCCCTATCTCGGTAAGGAAGTAATTCCTTACCGAGATAGCCGCTAAACTCCCAGCGCAAAGCTCCGCGCTGATTCCAGCAGCTTGGCAACGGACTCCTTCGAGCACGACTCGGTGTAAATGCGCAGCAGCGGCTCAGTACCGCTGGCCCGCAGCAGCAGCCAGGTTTCCGCGGCGTTGGGCTTGGTTTTGGCTTCTGGATTGTCCAGGTAAAACTTCACGCCGTCCAGGTTCTCCTGGCGCAGTATGGGCATTCTGGCAAACACCGGGTTGCCAACCGCAAGCGCGCGGGCGCGGGCAATGGCTCCGTTCTTGATCGCTTCGGGAATGGTGAGATCGATGCGGCCGTACTGGTGTTCGCCGTACTCGGCTTGCAGGCCGGCAACCAACTGGCCCAGCGTTTTGCCCTCTTCGGCCATCACAGTGGCCAGCAGCAGCGCGTTCAGCAAGCCGTCGCGCTCCGGCAGGTGGCGCTGGAAGCCGATGCCGCCCGACTCCTCGCCGCCCATCACGATCTCGCGCTCCAGCATGTAGTCGCACACAAACTTGAAGCCGATGCCGTGCTCGATCAGCTCGCGGCCGTGTTTGGCGCAGATGCGGTCCAGCATTTTGGTGGTGTTGAAGGCGCGGGTCACTGCGCCCGGCCAGTCGTTGTGCCGCTTGAGCACCCAGCTCAGCAGTACACAGTAGATCTTGTGCGGATCGACAAAGTTGCCGTGCTCGTCGGTCGCTCCGATGCGGTCCGCGTCGCCGTCCGTGCACAGGCCTGCCTGGCAGCCGTTGGCCACCGTTGCCTCGCCCAGCGCGCGGATGTGCGGCTCGATGGGCTCCGGGTTGATGCCGGGAAACAGCGGGTCGGGATTGGAGCGGATTTGCACGTGGGCTACGCCGAGCCGCGTAAAGATATCGGAGATGATGGTGCCCCCTGCGCCATACATCGAGTCGATGCAGAACTTCATCCCCGATTTTGCAAGTTGGTCGAGACTGGTAAAGTTCTCGATTGACTTCAGGTACGTGGGCAGGAAATCGACCTCGCGAATCGGGGCTGGTTGCGCCTGCCGCGCCACGGGCTGGCCAAGGTGAGTCTCGATTGCGGCGATCATGGAGGGCTTGCCCGACCCCCCGTACCATCCTTTGTACTTCACGCCATTCCACTGCGCCGGATTGTGCGACGAGGTAATCATGATGCCGCCGGCCGCGCCGCGCTCGCGTACGCCAAAGCTCAGCGCCGGGGTGGGCGTAATGGCGTTGGCCAGCAGCACCGGAATGCCGGTGGAGGCCACAACCTCAGCGCACGCGCGCGCAAAGTCCCTGGAGCCGAAGCGCGTGTCGTAGCCGATGCAGAGCCCCTTGGCGGGGTCTTCGCTGGCATGCACATAGGCGGCAATCGCTTCGGCGGCCGTGCGCACGTTGGCAAATGTGAAGTCGTCGGCGATAACCGCGCGCCAGCCGTCGGTACCAAACTTGATCTGTGGATGAGACATGGTTGGGTTCCGTTCCTGCAAGAAATCAGTGTAAATAATACAAGCAGCGCAGGGTTGCAGATGTGCTTCTTTACACATCGTTCCGGCCGGGAAAAGTCATGCAGTTGGCAAACTCATTCTGAAAGCCGGGGTCGGCGGCCAGGCTCACGTGCTCGATCCGCGGAAAAGCCGGTTCTTGAGTTGAAAGCAGCAGGATCTTGGCTCCGCGCAGTGCCGTATTGCCAGCAGCATGGATCAGCTCCCGGGGCGCATCCAGCAGGCCGATGCGGATGGCGCTCTCAATCTGGACATAATTGCCAAAAGCGCCGGCGAGATAAATGCTTTTCAGGTCGCGTGCTTGTGCGCCCATGCGCTTGAGCAGCAGCTTGAACCCCGAGGCAATGGCGGCCTTGGCCAACTGCAGTTCACGGATATCGGCCTGATACAAAACCACTGGCCCTGCAACGGGGAAGATCTTGGTGCCGTCGGCCACGCGCCCTGAAGCGAGAATGGCCCCGCTCCGCAAGCCCGCCGCAACCGCATCCACCAGGCCGCTGCCGCAAATGCCCCTGGCCTCCACGTTGCCAATCACCGTTGCGCGCATGCCGCCCTGCTCCAGCGCCACGTACGAGATGGCGCCCATGGACGCGCGCATGCCCATGCGGATGGCGCCGGCTTCAAATGCCGGTCCTGCCGCCGTGGACGCGCAGACAATTCCGTCGCGGCTGCCGATGGCAATTTCGCCGTTGGTGCCGAGGTCAATCAGGGCCATCAAATCCTTTGAACTGCCCATGCCGACGGCAACCATGCCTGCCAGTATGTCCGATCCAACAAAGCCGCCCAGACAACGCTTAAAGTGTATGCCGCACTCCGGAGGCAACGGCCAGCCCAGATCCTGCGGGCTGAAGCTCTGCACTCCCGGATGTGGCGTCTCGAAGGGCACATGCGCAAGCGGCTCAACGTCGAGCCCGGCAAACAGGTGATGCATGACCGTGTTACCGACGAGCACCACCTCGACGATCTTTTCTTCACGCCCCGCGGCCATATTCACGATCATCTGCCGCAGCATCTGGCGCACAGCCGTGGTCAAGTCGCTACGCGACAATGCCGCCTTGATTCTGCTCATCACGTCGGACCCGAACGCGGCCTGCGGATTGAGTTCGGTCTCCACGCCGAGTACGTTGCCCGAGGCCATATCGATGATTTGCGCGGCGATCGTAGTGGTGCCCAGATCGATGGCAATGCCCAGTCCGGACCGTCCCATTGCCGTCATGCTGGAGTTGTCGGTGAGGACATCCATGCGCCATTGTTCGCATTCGAGAACCAGCGGCATTTCAGCGCGGGCCTGGCAGGCAAGCCGCCATCCAGAGGTGAGTTCATCGGCCGCGAAGACTTCGCGGTCTGCTGCCGTCACCGGGAGCGAACCCGCCAGCACGCGGACCCCGCAGCCGCCGCACAGTCCGGTTCCGCCGCAAGGGGACTCAAAACCAAACTGAGCGAGCGAAGAAGCCAGCAAAGCGCCGCGCGGCACTTCCACCTCGGCCGACGAAGGCTCCAGCCGGATTCGAACCGTGTCAGTGCTCATACGGCTTCCACGATGGAGTCGCCCAGCGAGCCGCGCACACTGGCGCCCGGGGGCACAACCAGATAGTCCGCCGCATCCCACTCTCCGTTGACCAGCCGCTCCAGCAGCGTGAGCGAGCCCTGAATATCCTCAAAGACCCATCCCTCTTTTTCTGCTTCAGCGCGAGCCAGGATGCGGCTGGCGTCGTCGGAGGGAACGCCGGTCGTGATGTAGGTCAGCCCGGAGTAGTTGCGGCGAAAAGCGTTGAATTGCTCAAACAGGTACTGACCGTTCTCCTCGCCGTATTTCGCGATGAGTTCTTCCAGGGTGCGACGTTCTCCCAGAACATTATTGGCCGAGGCGTATACCTGATCGATAATCTGTCCCGGCGTCTGAAACTCAATCCAGCCCGGAGAGCGGTAATAGACGCCCGGATGGCCGTTGAAATAATCCTGATAGCGATGGCGGCTGCCCATCAGCAACCCGATGCAATCGTGCACGCGGGGAAGCACCAGCTTTGTCACTCCCGCGCGCAGGCCTTCGGTGCCCCTGCCGCAGAGCGCGTATCCCAGAAGGATGGCGTCATACCCGGCCCCGTCTGCCGCGTCGATGCGCTCCTGCAGATGCGGACGCATGGACGCGCCCAGATCGTGCAGGCCCAAAGGGAGCATCTCCGACTCGATCAAGTGGGGCGACCGGGCTACCACGTGCTCCATCTCGCGGGTGAGAACCTCGCAGCTGATCAGTTTAAGGCGCATGGTTTGCCCCGAAGAATTCTTCATTGCCCGGCTTGGTTTAACAAACGAACCGCAGAGCTGCAAGGCTATGAGAGACCGGTCGAACTACATGCCATAGCTCGGCTTGTCGTAGAGGCTACCATATTGCGCTTCAAGATCGCGCAGCAACGTCTCTTCGTTTTCCGGCATGGCGCCCAGCGCATCGTCGATGCGCGTCAGCCACTGCTGCTCCTTGCGCGAGATGTGCAACTGCTCTTGAGCGATGCCGTCCTTGAGGACTTCCACGGCGGCGCGGCCTGCGGCGAGGGTCCGGTGATAGGGCGTGTCTGCGCCGACAATTGCGGTTGCAATTCTGATCGTGGCGTCCGGCGACAGCACCGCCGCCTGCGGACTCAGCCACTCATCGGACGCAATCATCCAGTTCCTCATCTGCAGCGCGCCGCCATTGCCGGCGGCCGCGGTATTCATCAGCCGGCAGTCGTAGGCAAGCAATTCCGTAAACACCTCCGGAGCGTTGCCTGAGAGCAGGCGCACATTCTGCACCGATTCATTGCTCCACAGATCGCACATCGCGGCGGAGATGTTGCCGAGCGGGCTGAAGTGCGCGCAACTGGCCGACTTGCCTTCCATCGAAATCGGAAAGCCGGTAATCGCTTTGATCACCGGACCTTCGTAGGCGCAATCCTTGGATGGGCCCACTGCGCCCTGCTCGAACGCAGCCAGGCTGCGCACCGCGCTCATGGCCCGCACCACCGCCGCCAGCACCTCCGGCAGCATCTTCTGGTGGGCAAGTTGCATGGCGGTGTTGGCAAACCCGCAGGCAGAGTCGCTGCCGCAGGCTACGCCCGGATGCGCTGCGCAGATATCGTGAATCTGGCCCCACAGCCACGTCATGTCCCGCGGAGCAAGCACGCCCAGGGCAAAGACAATGCCTTGAAAGTCTCCATACATCAGCGCCTGGTCGTGGACCTCTTTGCCCCCGATGGACTCGATCGAGAGAATGTCGGCGCCGGCTTCCGAACACAATTCCAGGGAGCGCTTCAGCCGCTCCCACGCCTGACCGGACCTCATCAAAGGAGGCTTCAGTTGGTCGCGAATGTCGGTGGGGGTCACGCGCAGGGCGCAGGGCAGATGGTGCTTCTCGTGGGTTTCCGTGAGGCGCCGCTTCAAAAGCGCGGTAATCTCGGCGCCCCACTCCGGCTGCTCCGTCATGGGCGGCAGGAGCTCAAACTCCAGCACGATTCCGGGAACACCCAGAGAGACAGCCCGGCGCAGAATGTGCCCGGCTATGTCCTCGTAGTGGGCTACAACTTCCGCCCACGTGCCCTCGTCGATGTTCATCGCGGGCAAGGTGAAGTTGACTTCAGGGAAGACAAGCCCCCCGCCAATAGTCAGCCCGAGTCCGCATTCAAGAGGATGCGGGCTGACTCCATAGAGCAGGTTGTCGGCGTCAGGAATTGCAAGCGTGGAATACTGCCGGGCAGTCGTTGCAATCATCGCTTTACGCCACGGCCAGGAGGCTTCTGACCAGACCCACCGCGGCGCTGGCGTTCTCGCTGTACCCGTCCGCGCCAATCTCTTTGGCATACTGCATCGTGACCGGCGCGCCGCCAATCAGCACCTTAACTTTGGTGCGCAGTCCCGCTGTCGTTAATGCCTCGATGGTGGTCTTCATGGCAGGCATGGTTACGGTGAGCAACGCCGACATGCAGACAATCTGGGGCTTCCGCTCCTCGACCGCGGCGACAAACTTCTCCGGTGCAACATCGGAGCCGAGGTCGATAACTTCAAATCCACTGCCTTCAAGCATGGAGGCAACAATGTTCTTGCCAATATCGTGCAGGTCGCCCTTCACCGTGCCGATGACCACCCTGGTGGACATCTTCTGGCCCGAAGCAACCATGAGCGGACGAAGCAGATCCAATGCGCTCCGCATGGCGCGGCCGGCCAGCAGAAGTTCTGGGACGAAGTATTCTTCCGCTTCAAACAGCCGGCCCACTTCGTCCATTGCAGGCACCATGGACTCGGAAATCAGTTGCATGGGGAGAGCGCCTGCTGCCAGTGCGGCCTCCGTGGCGGCGTGCGCCTTTTTGGCATCGCCGTTGAGAATTGCGTCGTAGAGCTCGATCGATTGCGCCATGCCTTCCACCTCAAACCGCGCCGGGTTGAAGATCAGAAATGTTGCACACGCCTGGCGAGGTGAATGATTCTTTGCGGAGAATGATACCAAAAATAGACAGCCTTAACGGTGCCGCGGGGAACATGCACCGGAATTCGTCCGTGGGCCTGTAGGGAATCTGTAAGCACAAGTTCTTCATTCCGCCGCCGGGAGCCATCGTTCCTTAACCGGCCCCCTTGGCCGCTCAACAGGAGAACAGAGGCAGTCGTGCCGCCGGCAATTTTCTGTGATTCCGCAAGCCGATGAATCCACACGACTAACACAAGCTCGTGCTGCATCCATCGCGCCCAGGGCAATTTAATGTTCCCCAATTGCTCCGAACTCTGCCATACTTGAGAGTGTCCACCACGTTCGGCCAATCCCAGAAAACCAATCAAGAGGTTGCATCGATGTCGGCAAAGTATGTCTTTGTGACGGGCGGAGTTGTGTCCAGTTTAGGTAAAGGTCTTGCGGCTGCCTCCATCGGCTGCCTGCTTGAGAGCCGCGGCCTCCGCGTGAACCTGATGAAGTTCGATCCTTACCTGAATGTTGACCCCGGCACCATGTCGCCTTTCCAGCACGGCGAGGTTTTTGTCACCGACGACGGCGCGGAAACCGACCTCGATCTGGGCCACTACGAGCGCTTTACCCACGCGCCGCTTTCCCGCGACAACAATCTGACCACCGGCCGCATCTACGAGCAGATCATCCTCAAGGAACGGCGCGGCGACTACCTCGGCAAGACGGTCCAGGTGATTCCCCATGTGACCAACGAGATCAAGAACGCCATGCGCAAGGTTTCCGCGAACGGCGCGGACGTGACCATTATCGAAATTGGCGGCACGGTGGGCGACATTGAGTCGCTGCCGTTTCTTGAAGCCATTCGCCAGATGCGCCAGGAGTTGGGCCGGGAAAATACGGTCTTTGTTCACCTCACTCTGGTGCCTTGGATTGCTGCCGCCCAGGAATTGAAGACCAAGCCCACCCAGCACTCCGTCAAGGAGCTTTTGTCCATCGGCATCCAGGCCGACGTGCTTCTCTGCCGCTCCGAACGGCCCCTCAGCCGCGAGATGAAGCAAAAGATCGCCGCTTTCTGCAATGTCGAAGAGAAGGCCGTGATCGGTGCCCGGGACGTGCCTTCCATCTACGAAGTGCCGCTTGGTTTTGCCCAGGAGGGCGTGGATGCGCTGATTCTCAAGTACCTGCACAAGGAAGCGCCAGAGGCCGATCTTACCAAGTGGAAGGACCTGGTCGACCGCTGCTACAACCCCAGGGACAATGTCTCCATCGCCATCGTGGGCAAGTACGTGGAATATGAAGACAGTTACAAGTCCTTGAAGGAAGCGCTGACCCACGGATCCGTCGCTCAAAATCTCAAACTCAATGTAACCTGGATCGAGGCCGAGGGGCTGGAATCGAAAACTCCCGACGACCGGAGTTATGAGTCGCAGCTCGAAGGGTTCGACGGCATTCTGGTTCCCGGCGGCTTTGGAAAGCGCGGCATCGAGGGCATGTTGAACGCCATCCGCTATGCCCGCGAGAAACAGGTTCCGTACTTTGGAATTTGCCTCGGCATGCAAACCGCGTGCATCGAGTTTGCCCGCAATGTTTGCGGCTTGAAGGACGCCAATTCCAGCGAGTTCGACCCATCCAGCCAGCACCGCATTATCTACAAGCTCCGCGAACTGCTCGGCGTGGAAGAGATGGGCGGCACCATGCGTCTGGGCGCGTGGACCTGCGTTTTGCAGGAAGACTCGTTGGCTGCCAAGGCCTACGCCGGTGCCACCGAGATCAGCGAGCGCCACCGCCATCGTTACGAGTTCAACCGCGAGTACGAAGCCCTGCTTACCGGCGGAGGCCTGCGCATCAGCGGCACCACCCCCGATGCGACCTATGTAGAGATTGTGGAGATTCCCGGGCATCCTTTCTTCCTGGGCTGCCAGTTCCACCCCGAGTTCAAGTCCAAGCCACTTGAGCCGCATCCGCTCTTCCGCGAATTCATCACCGCGAGTTACAAGAACCGGCAGGCGCGGCTTGCGGCCGATGCCGTTGAACCATCCGCTCTGGCCAACACTCTGCCCTCCTGAGAATCGGAATATGCGTTGACGGCAGGTTTGGCGAAAGTGATCTACGAAGAAAGGCCACAACGTGGAGCAGAAACCCAAGAACGACTACCCTACAGACCAGCAGATCGAGGAATCGTACAAGGCGTTCAAGGAGGGCGGGGAAAAGGGAATCCTGGCGTTCCTCCAGGAGCAGCGCCGGAAGCGGGAAGCGGAACAGTCCCCGCAGAAGTAGCCCAGGGAACGGCCAGGGCCAGTGAGCCAGACAGTTACGATTCAGAACCGAAGAATTAAAGGTATTTATATCGAGGCGCAACTCCATCTCTAACGCCAGGAACGACAATTGGAGAACCGCTCTGGCGCGCCTGCGCTGACTTTGATGGTTCCGACCGACGCCTCCCTGTTGAGAGCGACCAATCTGCTATTGACAACAACTTTTGCTGGGCCTATTGTTTGATCGTTTTGGTACATGGAGGATTTGACATGGTTGCTTACTTTCAGCTTCAAGCCGCGGAATCGGAGCTTCAACAGTTGGCAGATCAATATTGGCAGGAAGCAGGCGAAAGAGAGCGCCAGCTTGAGCAGGCAGCTTATGAAGCCGGGGAGGCGATTCGCAGTGGCGAATTCACGCTGCCAAATCTGGAGGCGATCGTTCGCTGGAAGTCCGAGCGGATGGTTCATTACCTCATCGGCAACAGCAATGAGAACATCAAGAGCGCTCTGGCCATCGCCGCAACGCCGGAGTCTTCCACTGAAGACGCTGTCAATGCGCTGATTGGGCTGCGCGGCGTGGACATTTCCATCGCCTCGGCCATTCTGGCTACGATCTATCCTGAGCGCTATGCGGTACTGGATTACCGTGCCCTGGAAGCGCTGGGCCACGCACGGCACAATGTGGGCTTTTATGCCGAATACAATGCTTTTCTCAACCGGTTGGTGGAGTGCGGAATCGTCAAGCCCCAGGAAAATCTCCCCGCGCCGACGGCGCTTCATGCCCTGGAGCGGGCGTTCTGGCAATGGTCGAGGAAACGCGGAGAGTAAGCAGAGTTGCATCGGCCAAACCGCCGGCTGAAATGTCAGTGTCCGGCAGGATAAAATCGGCTTCGTGAACAACTCCTTTGAAATCGGGCCCGTGCATGTAGGCGCGGGCCGTCTTTTTCTTATCGCCGGGCCGTGCGTGATCGAGTCGGAGACTCATGTGCGCACCATGGCCGACGCGATTCAGCGGATTACGGCCGGCCTGGGCATTCCGTATATTTTCAAGGCCAGCTACGACAAGGCCAACCGCACCAGCGTGAAGAGCTTTCGCGGGCCGGGACTGGTGGAAGGCACGCGCATCCTGGGCCGCTTGGCAAAGGATACGGGGTTGCCGGTGCTGACCGATGTGCATGAGCCCGGCCATTGCGAGATCGCGGCCGAGTTTGTGGACGTGCTGCAGATTCCCGCCTTTCTCTGCCGGCAAACCGATCTGCTGGTGGCCGCGGGCAAGACCGGGCGCGCGGTCAACATCAAAAAAGGGCAGTTCGTCGCGCCGTGGGACATGAACCACCCGGTTGAAAAGGTGCGGTCCACGGGCAACGAGCGGGTGTTTCTGACCGAGCGCGGGGCCAGCTTCGGCTACAACACGCTGGTGGTGGATTACCGCTCGCTGCCGGTGATGCGGCGGATGGCTCCGGTGGTGTTTGACGGCACGCACTCCGTGCAGCAGCCCTCGGCAGCGAATGGGGTGAGCGGAGGGCAGCCGGAGTTTATTCCGCTGCTGGCGCGGGCGGCGGTGGCGGCGGGGATTGACGGGCTGTTTCTTGAGGTTCACGACGACCCGGCCAATGCCAAGTCGGACGGGGCCAATGCCCTGGACCTGAAGTTGCTGAAGCCGCTGCTGGAGAAACTGCTGGCGATTCATCGGGCGGCAGGCGGGGACTGATCGGCCGTAAGCCCACGCAAGGATGGGGAAGCGGAGAACCGTACAGCTTTGCAGCCGTCCCAATCATGCCGACGCCGGCGCCTTGGATTTGCGCGCAGCTCTACGCGCCGTATTGGCTATCGCTGACCTGCTCCAGCCAATCGACGGTTTTGCCGTTGAGTTTTTCCTGAATGGCGATGTGCGTCATGGCCGTTGCCGGCGATGCGCCGTGCCAGTGCTTCTCTGCCGGAGGAAACCAGACGACGTCTCCCGGCCGAATCTCCTCGATGGGGCCGCCCCAGCGCTGCACGCGGCCAAAACCGGAGGTGACGATGAGGGTCTGGCCGAGGGGGTGCGTATGCCATGCGGTGCGCGCACCGGGCTCGAAGGTGACAAGGGCGCCCACCACGCGCGCCGGATCGGGCGCGTCAAACAACATGTCGACGCGCACTGTACCGGTGAAGTAATCCGCCGGTCCTTTGCCCGAAGGCACGGAACCGGCTCGCTTGATTTCCATTTTCTGAATTTCCTCTCCTGATATTTTCTGATACGGCCGTCCGATGGATTGAAGCGCTCGCAGCCATGTGCCCGGTCCGGACTGCCTACAGTGCCTTGCCCATTTCATAGGCTTGTTTCATGGCGCGATTGGTCAGAATATCGCCGATCGCCCATACGCCCGCGCCATACACGATGCCTTTTTCCTTGGCTCCCGGCAGGCAGGAAGTGAATCCCCTGAAGCCCTCAATGGTGCGCTCCAGAGCGGCCTTGTTGCTGTCTGCCGCGGTCACGATGAAATAGAAATCCTTGTTCGTGATTTTGGTGTATCGGGCGACGGTCCGGTCAATCACGGTCTTCATCTGGGCGCACATAGTGTAGAAGTAGACAGGCGTCGCCAGAACGATCACGTCGGCCGCCGTCATACTGTCGAGGATGGGCGCCATATCGTCTTTCTGCACGCACTTGCCATCTCCCTCGCAGGCATAACAACCGGTGCAGTAGTTGATATTCTTTTCTGCCAGCACCACTTTTTCAACCTGATGATGGGCTTCGCTTGCGCCTTCCATGAAGCGGTCGCATAAGGCGTTGGAATTGCCACGCTTTCTGGGACTCGATGAAAGGATCAACACTCTCTTGCTCATAACATTCCCTTCGGCAGGTGCGGGTGAAGGCTCGCCTCCCTCCGTCAAGCGCTCTTGAGCCTTGACGAAGGGATGGCGGCTAGCGGCCGGTCATTTGCTCCAGCTTTTCCGGGTATCGCGCGCCCAGCACCTTAATTTCTGATGCGGCGAACTCAATTTCGCTGAGGTCGGCGGGCGTGAGTTCGACCTTGGCGGCGGCAATGTTCTCTTCCAGGCGAGACAGTTTGGTGGTGCCCGGGATGGGAACGATCCACGGCTTCTGGGCGAGCAGCCATGCAAGCGCGACCTGCGCCGGAGTGGCCTGCTTCTTTTTCCCGATCTTGCCGAGCAGATCGACAAGGGCCTGGTTCGCCTTGAGGGCTTCCGGCGTAAAGCGCGGCAGTGTGCTGCGGAAGTCGTTGCCGGCGAAGGTGGTGTTTTCGTCCATTTTGCCGGTGAGGAAGCCTTTGCCGAGCGGGCTGTAAGGAACAAGGCCGATTCCGAGTTCTGCGAGAGTGGGCAGGACTTCGGCTTCGATGCCGCGGGTCCACAGCGAATACTCGCTCTGCACGGCAGTGACGGGCTGCACGGCGTGGGCGCGGCGAATGGTTTTCGCGGCTGCTTCAGAGAGGCCGAAGTGCTTGACCTTGCCGGCGTGGATCAGATCCTTGACCGCTCCCGCTACGTCTTCGATGGGCACATCGAGATCGACGCGGTGCTGATAGAAAAGATCGATGGCGTCGATCTTCAGGCGCTTGAGCGAGTCATCCGCGACCTGCCGGATGCGTTCCGGACGGCTGTTGAGACCCTGCCAACCGGGACTTCCGTCGGGATTGAGATTGAAGCCAAACTTGGTGGCGATGACGACCTGCTCGCGGAGGGGAGAGAGGGCTTCGCCCAGGAGTTCTTCATTGGTGAACGGGCCGTAGACTTCAGCGGTGTCAAAGAAGGTGACGCCGCGCTCGACGGCCGCGCGGAGAAGGGCAATCATCTCCTGCTTGTCCTTGGGCGGGCCGTAAGAGAAGCTCATGCCCATGCAGCCAAGACCAACTGCCGATACTTCCAGATTGCTTTTGCCCAACTTGCGTTTCTGCATTGTTTCTCCTGCTGATTCTTTTGAGCCGCGATGGCTCGAGCACCGAGTCATCGCGGCCCGTGCCGGCTTACTCGGATTTGAGAGAGGCCATGTCGATGGAGAAACGGTAATTCACATCGGACTTGATCATTCTCTCGTAGGCTTCATTGATTTTCTGGATGGGGATGATCTCGACATCGGCGGTGAGGTTGTGCTGGCCGCAGAAGTCGAGCATCTCCTGAGTTTCCGCGATGCCGCCGATGGGAGAGCCGGAGAGGCTGCGGCGTCCCATGATGAGGTTGAAGGCGGCGACGGGCAGCGGTTTTTCAGGCGCTCCAACGAGCGTGATGTTGCCGTCGCGGCGGAGCAGTTGGATGTAAGCGTTGATGTCGTGATCCGCGGCAACCGCGTCAAGGATGAAGTCGAAACTGCCGGCGTGCCTGGCCATCTCGTCTGCGTTGCGGGAGAGGACGACTTCATCGGCGCCGAGGCGCAGGGCGTCTTCCTTCTTGGAGGACGAAGTGGTGAAGACAACCGTGTGCGCTCCGAGCGCATGGGCAAACTTGACGCCCATGTGGCCGAGCCCGCCGAGACCGACGACACCCACCTTTTTGCCTTTGCCGACGCCCCAGTGGCGCATGGGCGAGTAGGTGGTGATGCCGGCGCAAAGCAGCGGCGCTGCCCCGGCGAGGTCCAGGTTCGAGGGCACGTGGAGGACGAAGCGATCGCTGACGACGATGCTGTCAGAGTAGCCGCCATAGGTTACGCCGCCCAGGTGCTTGTCGGGCAGGTTGTAGGTAAATGTTCCATTGGGGCAGAACTGCTCGAGTCCTTCCTGACACGCGGGACAGGTGCCGTCGGAGTCGACCATGCAACCCACAGCGCCCAGATCGCCGGGCTTGAATTTGGTGACCGCCGAGCCGACCTTGGTGACGCGGCCCACGATTTCATGGCCGGGCACGCAGGGGTAGACGGTGGGCATGAAGCCGCTCCACTCATTGCGGGCCTGATGGAGATCGGAATGGCAGATGCCGCAGAAGAGGATTTCAATCTGCACGTCGTGTTCGGTGGGATCGCGCCGCGCGATCGTAGTGGAAGCAAGCGGCGATTTCGCACTGGCAGCGGAGTAAGCTTTTGCTTTGTACATGAATGACCTCAGCTTTATAAGCAGATGCTTGAGATGCGGGCTGCGACTCTGGTGAAGGCCGGGCGCAGGCGCTTCTCAATCCATAGAGTACGGAAGAACGGCGTTTGAGCGGTATCCCGATTCTGCTTGTTTCTTGCCTATTCCTATCGGCGCACAGATTCTTGTGCATATTCATCTGAAATTCGCAGTAGGCTGGATGCAAGGGAGTGACGTGCGAAAACCAACAAAACCAGGCGGAGACGAACCGGCCCAGGTGATTGCAATGCGGGCTGAGTTGGCGCGCAAAATTGCCTCGCGCACCACGGCGGAGGCGGACAACCCCACCGGGATTCCAGGGCTGAGCCTGTACCGCCGGTCGGAGCCGACTGCCTGCAATTCGGCCACCTACGAGCCCAGCCTGGTGGTTTTTGTGCAGGGGAAAAAGCGCATCAACCTGGGCGGAACGGTCTACCTGTGCGACGAGTCGAATTTCCTGCTGACCTCAATTGATTTGCCGGTGGTGAGCCAGGTAATTGGCGCAACCCCGGAGGCACCGATTCTGGGCCTGATTCTGCGGCTTGAAATGGGGATGGTTCGCGAGATTCTGAGCCAGGAGGAATTTCATTTCAGCGAGGCCGCCTTCGACGCGCGCGGGATGGCGCTGGGCACCACTTCCGTCGAACTGCTGGACGCCTGTTTGCGGTTGGTGGACCTGCTGAACACGCCCGAAGATATCCCTTTTCTGAGCAGGCTGCTGGAGCGCGAAATTATCTATCGCCTGTTGAGGAGTCCGCAGGGCCAACACCTGCGCGCCATTGCGACACTGGGAGAGCAGAGCCACCGCACGGCCAAGGTGGTTTCCTGGCTGAGACAAAATTATGCGAAGCCGTTGCGCGTGGAGGAACTGGCGTCCATGGCGCAGATGGGCGTGTCCACCTTGCACCATCACTTCCGGTCGCTGACGGCCATGAGCCCGCTTCAATATCAGAAGCAGTTGCGCCTGCACGTGGCGCGCGAGCGGATGCTTGCCGAGGGCATGGATGCGGCGAGCGCGGCCTTTGAGGTCGGCTATGAAAGCGCGAGCCAATTCAATCGGGAGTACAGCCGCTTCTTCGGCCAGCCGCCGATGCGGGATGTGAAATCGCGTCGCCAGGAGATCGGCGCGGCAGCCCGGCAATGACGGCAATTCGATAAGCCATTCAAGAAGAAAGCGGCGGCGCGATTCGGTTGCTGCCGGAACATAGGCATTCCGGTAGGACTGCGTTGCCGTCAGGTCTATAGGCATCCAACAGCGGGGACTGGATCAGCCGGCGGGGTGCCGCTCAATATAATCTCCGACAATCCGGGCCGCTTCTTCGAGGAATTCGCGATCCTCCTGCTTGAACGCAGCGGGAAGATGGCTGTCGATGTCGATTTCACCGACGACCCTTCCATTTGCATAAATGGGGACGACAATCTCGGATTTGGTTTGGATGGAGCAGGACAGGTAGCGGGGATCGGAATTTACGTCATCAACCACAACAGTCTGACCGGATGCTACCGCAGCCCCGCATATGCCCTGACTGACCGGAATCCGGGTGTGCGGAGTTGGATCGCCCACAAACGGGCCGAGCACCAGCATGGCAGAGTCGGCCGGGTCCAGCATGTAGAAGCCGGTCCAACTGAAGTGAGGCAGGCGCTGCGCTGCAGCGGCAACGATTTCTGTCAGCAGTTGCTCAAGAGACGACGCTGCAAGCGCCGCATGGCGAAATTGATGGAGCAGGGCGAGTGAATCCGATGCAAGTTGCCGATTATCCATAGTTACCAGTATCCAACGGGATTGACCCGCAAACAGCAGGAGTGGGTTGGCGGAATGCATTTGGGGCGTGGATGGTGTCAGGATTGTCCCCCCGGCACTATCCACGCCCCATTTAAGACGACGGCAATTTCAGAGGCTTTCTAGCGGTGTCCCTCGTTATGCTGCTGGCCGCCACCACGCTGCCCACCGCCGCTGCGATATCCGGGGAGGGCGCGCTCATTATGCGCTTCATGGCCGGCGTCGCCTACGTGGCCCTGCCCATCGCGCGCTTCATTTCCCTGGAAGTGGTTGAAGGGACGCGCGCCACGCTCCGGGAACGGTCCGGCGTAACCGTGGCGAGGGTCATAGCGGTTGTCGACGTGGCCGTAAAAACCGTGATGGCCGTGGAACCAGGGGCCGGCTCCGATAAACATTCCGCCCATAAACCAATCGGGCCCGTAGTAGCCGTAGGGAGCGCAGTCATAGGGGGGATAGTCGAAGTACCCATAGGGGCAGACGGGCGGCCCGCCAATGCCGATGCCGACGGAGATCTGGGCCGACGCCTGGGTGGGCGCCGCGAGGGTGCAGGCCAACATGAGAACAACGAGGACCGTGAGAGCAAGAACTTTAACTTTAAGCATGTTTCCTCCTTGATTCGTTTGGAGTTACTTGGCGAGCTGCGCGTTGAAACCGATAAGCAGAGTTTCAACCTTGACGAGCGAGCGCACAAATCATAGCACGATTAGGCAACAAGAATCCGCATTACAAGGCATCGTTCCTTTGGCAGCGTTGTGGTGGCAGCGTAGCACGGGACCGGGAAGGAACGTGGATTTCATGGCGAGGAGTGCTGGATTATCGCCGAGGTTTCAGGGGGTCTGGGACCAGCCGCATTCAGGGTCGGCAGAGGCAGATTTGCCGTCGAGGAGGAAGCAGGATGCGCCGGAGAGTTCGGTGAGGTAGGTGCGCACATGGGCGGATTCGAGGGCTTGCAGCACCTCAGGGCGGGGATGATGGTAGCCGTTGCGGATGCCGCAGGAGATGACGGCCCATTGCGGGGCTACGCGGGAGAGGAACTGGGGACGTGTGGAGGTGATGCTTCCGTGATGGCCAACCTTGAGCAGCGAGCTCTGCATGCTCTGGCCGGGCTGCGTGGACTGGGCGACCAGGGCATCTTCAAGGGAAGCCTCGGCATCGCCCTCGAGCAGGACCGAAGTGGCTCCGTAGGCAATGTGCAGGACCATGGAGTCGTTGTTGGCGGGTTCGGGACCGGGCTGGAAGTTGGGCAGGGGCGAGAGAACGCTGACCTGGGTGCGGCCAAAGGGGAAGGCGTCCCCGGCATGGAAGGAGCGCAGCTGGACGTGGAGTTGGACGGCCTGGTTCAGAAGCGCGACGTAGTCCACAGAGCGGGGGTTGTTGCCGACCCATAGCTCGGCGGGATGGAAGTTGCGCAGCACGGCGGGCAGGCCGTCCATGTGGTCGGAGTGGGCGTGGCTGAGGACAACCACGTCAAGGCGGCGGATGCCTCGGGACCAGAGGGCCTGGGAGACGACTTCCTCGCCGATGTCGTAGTCCTGGGGGGCCTGGCGCGGGCCTCCGCCATAACCGCCGCCATCGACCAGCAGGGTTTTTCCATCGGGAGTGATGAGCAGCAGGGAATCGCCCTGGCCGACGTCAATGGCCTCAACCAGCAGTGCGTCCCGGGGATGCTGGATGGGGCGCGGAGCGACGGCTGCAAGAGCGGCAAGGAAGAGCGAGGCGCAAGCCAGGCGACGCAGCTGACGGGCAGAAGGAGTCGGGTACAAGAGCGCCAGACGGGCAAGCACGACTGCTGCTGCCAGCAGCGCGCAGAAGACTGCGGATTGAACCAGGAGCGGGGCGGGAATGCGGAAATCTCCCAAGGCCATGGACCCGAAGAGATGGACCAGGCCGACGCCCAGGTGCAGCACCACCGCAACCAGCATGGCCGGAATCACGGCGGCGGCGGGCCAGACGAGCAGCGCCAGGAGAGTTACCAGTGCGGCAGGCATGAGGACGGCGAGCAAGGGCAGGATGAAAAGATTCACAGGCAGCGCGAAGAGGGTGATGCGATGGAAGTAGACGGCCATGGGGAGGGCCATGGCCAGCTCCACAACGCAGGAGACGACCAGAAGTTCAACAATGCGGATGAAAATGCGAACGGTTAGAGGAAAGATGCGCCAGGCCAGGGACGAAGCAACACGGTCATAAACGGTTTCCATCAGCACTGCGGTGGTTAAGTGCATCGTGGAGCTAAACAGGGTGAGTTGCGGGTGTGCATCGTCTTCGCTCTCAGCCGGTCTGGACTTGCCTTCGTTTGCGGGACTCGGGAAGATGTTTTGCAAAGCACTGGCCAGCATGCGCAGCGTGACGCGGAACTGGGCCAGTTGCGGGGGCAGCTTGTCATCCAGGGCGGTGAGGCGGAGGTCGCGGACGGCGGTCAGGTAGGGGTGGATGGTGCCCTGGAGCAGTGGGGCGGCGATGCCGGCGATGGCGACAACGGCCAGCAGCGTCATTTGCAGGCTGGCGTCGAAGAGGCTGAGGGGATTGATGGCAAGCAGGCAAAGCGAGGCAAAACCGATGGTGTTGAGCGGGCTGCGCTCGCGATAGAAAAGGCGGCCGATCAGGTAGAGAGTGACCATCCACAGGGAGCGCTGCACGGGGGTGGCAAAGCCGGTAAAGAGCGCGTAGCCGAAAGAGGCAAGGATGGTGAGTAGCGTGGCCGGAACGCGGGGCAAACGCAGGCGGCGCGCTATCCAGAAGATGCAGCCGGCCACAATGGCAAGGTGAAAGCCCGAGACGACCAGCATGTGAAAAGAGCCGGTGCGCTCAAAGCCCACACGTAGCGAATGCGTGAGGTAGGTGCGGTCGCCAGCGACCATGGCGGCGAGCATGATGGCGTCGTCCTGGGTCAGGCGCAAGGGTGCGGGCAGGTGGCGCATGGCCGCGGGCAAAGCCAGCAAACGAGAGCTGGTGGCGTGCTGCCATCCGCGGATGCGGCAGGGCAGAAATGTGCCGGGAGCCATCCACCCCAGCAACGAAGAACTGTCGCCGGAGATCCCTGCCATGCCAAGGCGGCCGACTCGGCTGATAGTTACGCTGGAGGCGGAGGTGATGCCCTGGATGAGTAGAAAATCTTCGCGGTTCCAAACGCCGGGGTCGTGATAGGTCTCGGAAGGCAGAAGGCGGACTGCGGCGCGAATACGCTCTCCGCAATGGAAGGGCTGAGGGCCGGGTGAGTTTAACGGCCAGCGAATGTTCAGCCGAACATTGCCAGTGACGGGCTCTTGCGCGTCCTCGGCATCGGTCACCACTTCGAGACTTGAGACGCGGAGATCGACACGCTGCGAGGGCTGTTGTTCGGGAGCTGCGGAAGCGGGCTCATCCAGGCCGCTCTCTGGCAGATTCTGTTCGATTTCGCCGCGCATGGCGCCGGCATCGACGACGGTTCCTTCAACAGTGCGGAGAAGACCGTCGGAGAGCGCGGCCAGAGCGGGCGCCGGGGCCGGCTGCGGCTCGCTCTCCGCGCACCAGGCGCCGAGCAGGCACCATAGAATGGCGAGCGGCAGCCAGGCGACGCGTTGTGCGCGGAATGCAGCCACGCCGCAAAGCACGGCGACCAGTCCCAAAGCGATAAGCACCAGGCTGGGCCGCAGCCAGAGCCAATGGGATAGTGCGATGCCAGTGGCGAAGAGCCAGGCGGCATGGAACAGCGGCGTGGGGCTGAGTCTGACCGGGTTGAGGCCTTGCCCGAGATTGGGGGAGTCGGATTCCATCGTGCCGGAGAACTGAAACGATTCTACGGGCCAAGCCTAAAGCATTTTCAGTCTTGATGAAAAGGAAGCTGTGCAGTCACGGGTGTTGCCTTGCAGAAATCGTTGTTTGCACACGAATTTCACAGAACTGGACGAATTGGGAAGAGGCCGGTCAGGAGTGGCGCAAGTGGACCACCGTTTCCAGATGGAAAGTCTGGGGAAAGAGGTCAGCGAGGGTGAGGCTTTGGATGGCGTAGCCGGAGACGATGAGGGCGCGAAGGTCGCGGGCCAGGGTTGCCGGGTCGCAGGAGACGTACACCAGGGCGGGGGCCGCGACGGCGGCGAGCAGGGTCGTAATCTCAGGGCCGAGGCCGGTGCGCGGCGGGTCAACAACAATCAGATCGGGCCGTTCGCCTTTGTGGCCGCGGCGGAGAAAGTCGAGGGTTGCGGAGCGGATAGCGGCGCCTGTGGTTCCCTTGAGGTTGGCGGCCAGCGCCTGGGTTGCCGATGGGGCGGATTCGACTGCAACGACGCGGGCAAAGCTGGATGTAAGCCGGCGGGCAAAGAGGCTTACTCCGGCAAATAAATCCCATGCGAGCTTGCCCTGCTGGCCGCCAGTGACGCGCTCGACGAGCGCATCGACGAGCCAGCGGTTGACCTGGAAAAATGCGCCGTGGTCCACGCGGTAATCGAACCCGGCGGCCCGATAAGCGAGTGAGGTTGCTCCCCATTGCGCGATGGTGCGCGGCGGCTGGGCAGGACCACGCCTGGCTGCGCGGCCTTCAACGACTAACTCCGCGCCCTGGAGTGCAGGGATTTTTGTGTGCAGCGCGAGGGCAAATTCATCGAAGCGAATTTTGCTGGCGGTGACGGTGAAGATGCTGGCCAGCAGGGCGGTTTCATCGGCGTTCGAGAAGAGCGCGACCTCAGTGGGAAGGAACGCAGGAGCAAACAGCCGCACAACCTGAGCGACGACTTGCGCGGCGTGGACGAGCAGGGGCGCGGCGATGGGGCACTCGGAGACAGGAATGACGGCGTGAGAGCGGCGGCCGCGGTAGCCGGGATTTCCGGCGGCATCGAAGGCGAGGCGGATGCGATTGCGATAGGCCCACGGCTCGGCGGCAAGGACGGAAATTTCTTCAGGGATGGGAACGCCGCCGCGCTCCAGGGTTTCGCGGAGGATGGACTGCTTGAGGGCTAGTTGCGTTTTGTAATCGGCGTGCTGGTAGTGGCAGCCGCCGCAGACGGCAAAGTGAGGGCAGGCGGGAGATACACGCTCTGGAGCCGCGGTGAGAATTTCATCGGCTTCGGCGGTTGCGTAGCCAGGCTTGGATTGCGTGATGCGAATGCGCGCCTGTTCGCCGGGCAAAGTGAGAGGAACAAAAACGGCCTTGCCTGCAAGGCGCGCCAGAAATGCGCCGCCGTAGATGGGCTTCTCGATGGTTACAAGCTGCGGATCGAGCGGCGGAGTCTGCGCGGGTTGAGTTGCGGGCGGCTTCATTGCTGGCTCATGTAGAAGAGGCTGAGGCGCGGCAGGTTGTAGTGCACCAGAAGCTGCTTTTGAACAAACTGCCTTTCCACCTGCCGCAGTTGCACGGCGCCCATGCGGCTGCGGTAGGGAGCGAGCTCGCGGGCGGCGTGTTCCTTGAGGCCTACGAGCAACTCTTCCGGAGCCGCTGCGGTCAGAGAGGCAAACAGCTTTTCTTCGAGGACGGTGAGGGTACGCTCCAGCGCTTCCAGATCATGAACTGCGGCAGCGCTTTCCGAGCTGGGCGCTTGCACTTCGGCGGCCAACGCGCGGAGGCGGATTGCGGTTGCCTGGCAGGCCTCAGGGGCAACGGCAGCGGCGTCCAGCGCGGCGGCGGCAGCTTCGAGATGCGCGGCGACTCGTTCCTGCTCGAAGCCCGACTCAGGGCTGGCAGTGGACGGCGCAGCGGTGCCGGCTGCCGCCTCGCGCAACTCTTCGGCGGCTTCCATCACGGCTTGCGCGCACCACCCGAGACCGTTGACGCGCCTCATGCGGCCTCGCTTTTGCCGGGCCTCATATTTATCGAATGCGGCATCGATGCCGCGCAATGCCGCTTCCAGCGGAATGCCGGCTTCGCGCCAGGTTTCAATCAGCGCCCAGTCGAGCGTGGAGAGCAGCAGAAGCGATCCGCGCCGCTGCTGGAATCGGTCTTCGATCTCGGTAAAGTAATTGAAGTAGTTCAACAAGAGGGCGCCTCAGTGCGCACGGTCGGGGCGATTGCGCTCGAAGAGAATCCGCAGGCCATCGAGGGTGAGCATTTCGTCGATCTCCGTGATGAAGCGGGAGTCCGCGGCGATCATCCGCGCCAGTCCGCCGGTGGCAACAACGCGCGGCTGCACGCCCAGTTCGGCAACTATGCGTTCCAGAATGCCGTCCACCAGGCCGATGTAGCCGAAGTAGAGGCCGCTTTGCAGGTGCGCGACGGTGTTGGTGCCGATGACTTTTTCAGGGCGCTTGATGTCTACGCGGAACAGGCGCGCCGCGCGCGAGAAAAGCGCATCGGCGCTCAGGCCGAGGCCCGGCGCAATGGCTCCGCCCAGATATTCGCCGCGCCCGGAAATGACTTCAAACTTGGTTGCGGTGCCGAAGTCGACCACGATGCAGGGGCCGCCGTAGCGCGCGTATGCGGCAATGCAGTCGGCGAGCCGGTCCGCGCCCAGCTCGGAGGGTGTGTCGATCAACATGGTCATGCCGGTGTTCATGCCCGGCTCCACAAACATCGGCTGAATGTGGAAGTAGTCTTCGCAAACATGGCGCAGCGTGGACTCAACCGGCGGCACGACCGAGGCGATGATGATGTGCGTGACCTGGCTCGGCGCCAGGCCGTGCATCTCAAAAAGATTGACGAAGAAGACGCCGTACTCGTCCACGGTCTGGGCGCGGTGGGTGGTGACGCGCCAGTGCGCGGCCAGTTCGGGCGTGGTTCCGTCCAGTTTGTAAAGGCCCAGCACCGTATTGGTATTGCCGACATCGAGAGCGAGCAGCATGGTTTTCAGCCTACGTGGATCAGTTGGTATCGGTGGCGCGTATGCCGCCGGTTTGCACGGTGACGAGGCCATCGCTGGTGCGCACCAGCAGAAATCCGTTCTTGTCCAGGCCGGCGGTGACGCCTTTGCAGGCTTGCGGGCCGTGTACCTGAACTTGCCGGCTGCGCACCCAGGTGGAAGCCTGTTCCACGCGCGAGGGAAGCAGCTCCGCGGTTGCCGGATCGAGCAGCGCAAGCGACTCGCGCTGAAGAGATTTTAACAGGGAGAGGAGCAAGGCCTGGCGCGAGATGGGGCTGCCGGCTTCGATGTCCAGCGAGGTTGCGGGGGTGGGCAGGCTGTGGTCAAAGGCGCGCTGGTGGACGTTGATGCCGATGCCGACAACGGCAAAGGCAACCTGGCTGCCTTCAGTGTGGGCCTCGACCAGGATGCCTCCGGCCTTGCGCGGGCCGATCAGCAGATCGTTGGGCCAGCGCAGATCGATGGAGAGCGAGCTTGCTTCGCGAACGGCATCGGCGGCGGCGAGCCCGGCGGCCAGCGGCAGCCACGGCAGACGCACAGCGGGAAATTGCGGGCGCAGAAGAACGCTGACGTAGAGCCCTTCATCGGCTGCGGAGTGCCAGACATGATTGCCGCGTCCTCGTCCGGCGCGCTGCTCATCGGCAAAGTAGACGGAGCCGTGCGGCGCTCCGGCGCGGGCTGCGGCCATGGCGTCGTAGTTTGTGGAGTCGGTTACAGGAGAGAAATGGAGGTTGCCGGCAAAGACGGTGCCGGCGAGCGCGGTTTCCAGTTCCGCAAGATGGAACATGGATTGGCTCACTCCGCTTCAATGCGCATGGAAATGTCGGCGGCACGGGCCGAGTGGGTGAGCGCGCCGACGCTGATGAAGTCCACGCCGGTCTCGGCATAGGCGCGGATGTTTTCAAGCACGATGCCGCCGGAAGCCTCGGTGGGAATCCGGCGCTCTTCCTGTCCGTCGGTGGGATGTTCTTGTATTTCTTTTTTGATGCGCTCAACCGCGTGGCGGACTTCCTTGGGCGTCATGTTGTCCAGCAGGATGGCCTCCGCGCCGTATTGGAGTGCCTCTTCAAGTTCCTGCGGCGTGCGCACTTCCACCTGTACGCGCTGATGGTGCTTGCGCAGTTCAAGGGCGCGCGTGAGCACCGCGGGCAGGCCGCCGCCGAGCGAGATGTGGTTGTTCTTGATGAGGATGCCTGAGGCCAGATCGATGCGGTGATTGGTTCCACCGCCGCAGAGCACGGCATATTTTTCAAGAATGCGGAGACCGGGCACGGTCTTGCGGGTGTCGAGCACATGGGCGTGGGTTCCGTGGATTGCGTCCACGTACTTGCGCGTCAGGGTGGCGATGCCGCTGAGGTGCTGCATCAGGTTGAGGATCACGCGCTCGCAACTGAGCAGCACGCGGGCATTGTGGCGGATGACGGCCAGCACCTGGCCATCGTGGACGCGGACGCCGTCAAAGATTTCCGCATTGCTGACGACTTCAAAGCGGGTATGCGCCAGGGGACGGGAGTCAAGGCGTGCAAAGAGCTCAAGAAAGCGCGGAATGGCGCCGAGGCCGGCAACGACCAGTTCCTGGCGGGAGACGATGGAAGCCGTGGCGCGCTGATTGGGGTCGATGGTGAGGTTGGTGGTGGCGTCTGCAATGGCCCGGTCTTCCACCAGGGCCTGCTCCAGCAATGTGTCGATGCGGCTGCTCTTCCAATCCATTTGTTTTCCTTCGGAAAACAGCTTCTAGCCGCTAGCTTCTAGCTCCTAGCTGCTTTGTCTTTGCTTGTAGTTCTAATCACCACCGCCTGGCAAGCCGATATGCATCGGCAAGGCAAAGCTGGAGGCTAACAGCTAAAAGCTAAAGGCTAGTTTTCGGCAATGCATCGAGGGCGGCGCGCGCTTTTTCAAGCAGCAGGCGGGTTTCGGATTCCTGCTTTTTGAGGCCTTCGACCACCTGCGCCGGAGCCTTGGCCAGAAAGCCCTGGTTGCCCAACTGGCGGTCGGCGGCTGCCAGACCTTTCTCGTACTTCGCAATGTCCTTTGTCAAACGGTCACGCTCGGCGGGAACGTCGATGGTGCGCTCGTAGACCACGGCAACATCGAAGCTGGGCGTGGAGTGCTTGGCGAGGCCGGGAGTAATCTGATCGACGAAGCGCACTTCGCTAACCCGGGCAAGGCGTTCCACGATGGCGCTGTTTTGCTTGATGTCGGGCTGCAATGCGGCGCCGATGCGGACTTCAGCCGGGGTGACGGCCTTCTCTTCAACGCCGATTTCCTTGCGCAGCGTGCGGACTTCAACGATCAGGCTCTGCAGCAGGGCCATGCCGGCAATGGAAGCGCCATCCACCATGGATTCGCCGGCCTGCGGATACTGCGTCAGCGCAATGGACTTTGCCGGCGGATTGCCGTCGTAGAGCGCGTGCCAGATCTCCTCGGTCAGGAAAGGCATGAAGGGCGAGAGGAGGCGCATGGATGCTTCAAAGACGGAAACAAACGTGGTGAGAGCGGCTTTTGTGGCTGCCTGGTCTGCGGTTTCAGAAAAGTCAAGGCGGAGCTTGACGATCTCCAGGTACCAGTCGCAGAAACTGCCCCAGAAAAACTGGTAGATGGTGTTGGCCGCGTCGTCGTAGCGGTAGTTTTCCAGCGAGTGATTCACGCTGGCCGCAGTCTCCTGGAATGCGGCTACGATCCAACGGGCTTCGAGCGGGGCATCGGCTGCGGCTGCGGGCATCTGGCCCAGAGCTGCGGGGTCGACGGCGATGCCAAGTTCCGCGGCGCGGTCCACGTTCATGAACAGGAAGCGGGCGGCGTTCCAAATCTTGTTGGCAAAGGCGCGATAGCCCTCGGTGCGGGCCACGTTGAAAGCAATGTCGGTGCCGGGCGAAGCCATGCTAGCAAGCGTAAAGCGCACCGCATCGGTTCCGTACTGCTTGACGATTTCAATGGGATCGACGACGTTGCCCTTAGTCTTGGACATTTTTTCGCGGTTGGCGTCGCGAACCAGAGCGTGGATGTAAACCTCGCGGAAGGGAACGGAATCGGCGAGAGAGCGCGGGCTGCCGTCGGGCATGGGCACGTCGGCGGCAAACCAGCAGCCGAGCATAATCATGCGGGCGACCCAGAAGAAAAGGATGTCGAAGCCGGTAACCAGCAGGCTGGTGGGATAAAAGGCGTCGAAATCCCCACGATTTTCGGCGGTGATGTTGGGCCAGCCGAAGACGGAAACCGGGAGGAGGCCGGAGGAGAACCAGGTGTCGAGAACGTCGGTTTCCTGGGTGATCTGAGCCGATCCGCAGTGGGCGCAGGCTGAGGGATCTTTGCGGGCAACCGTGATTTTGTGGCAGGTGGCGCAATGCCAGGCGGGAATGCGGTGGCCCCACCAGAGCTGGCGCGAGATGCACCAGTCGTGGATGTTTTCCATCCAGTTGGAGTAGGTCTTCTCGTACTGCTCCGGCGTGAAGCGGATGGCGCCTGATTTGACGGCCTCAATGGCGCGGTCGGCAAGCGGCTGAATCTTGATGAACCATTGCGTGGAGAGGCGCGGCTCGACCACGGTCTTGCAGCGGTCGCAGTGGCCCACGTTGTTGGTGTAGTCCTTGATGGCGGCCAAAAGGCCCTGCTCTTCAAGGTCGGCGACGATCTTCTTGCGGGCAACGTAGCGGTCCAGGCCGGTGTAAACGCCGCCTTCGGCATTGATGTGGCCGGTATCGTCCATCACGTTGATGGAGGGCAGGTGATGACGTTCGCCGAGGGCGAAGTCGTTGGGATCGTGGGCGGGCGTGACCTTGACCGCGCCGGTGCCGAAGTCGCGGCTGACCCACTCGTCGAGGATGACGGGAATTTCACGGCCGACCAGCGGCAGGCGGAGCATTTTTCCGTGGAGGTGGAGGTAGCGCTCGTCTTCAGGATGGATGGCTACGGCCACGTCGCCGAGCATGGTCTCGGGACGGGTGGTGGCGACAGTCAGAAACTCGCCGGTATCTTTGCCGTCCGCGCCGAGGACCGGGTAGCGAATCTCCCAGAGGTGGCCCTTGTGCTCTTCGTAGACGACTTCCAGGTCGCTGATGGCGGTTTGGCAGCGGGGACACCAGTTGACGATGTAAGCGCCGCGATAGATGAGTCCCTGCTCGTGCAGGCGGACGAAGGCTTCGCGGACGGCGACGGAGAGATTTTCGTCCATGGTGAAGTATTCGCGCTGCCAGTCGACGGAGGCGCCGAGGCGCTTCATCTGGTCGAGGATGGCGCCGCCGTAGTGACGTTTCCACTCCCACACACGCTCGACGAAGGCCTCGCGGCCGAGCTCCTGGCGGGATTTGCCCTCGGTGGCCAACTGGCGCTCCACCATCATCTGCGTGGCGATGCCGGCGTGGTCGGTTCCCGGCAGCCAAAGCGCCTGGCGTCCTGACATGCGCCGCCAGCGGGTGAGAATATCCATCTCCGTCTGGTTGAGCATGTGGCCCATGTGAAGGCGTCCGGTGACGTTGGGCGGAGGCAGCAGGATGGTGAAGGGGTCGGATTGCCGCGCGGCCCCGGCGGGCGGAGCGGGCTGCGCGAACAGGTTCTCGCGGACCCAGTACTCGGCCCAGTGGTCTTCAATGGCGGTGGGGTCGTAGGCTTTAGGCAGATCGTGAGGCATGAGGTTTTTGATCGAGTCCCCTGGAATTTGGCCCAATTGAATGGAGGGTTTGAGCGAGGGGTACCACCCTTGACTTTAACAGAAATGGCTCTGCGGCGAGGGCCTGGGCAGGGCGGGGAAGGGTTGCCGGCAATGGAAAAGGGCCGCACCGGATGAGGGTGCGGCCCTGGTGGAACGCATGCTTGGGACAGCCACTAGAACGGGTTGAGTTTTGAAAGGCCCTTCTTCTTCTTTTTCTTGCTGGAAGACTCGTCGCTCAGGTCGGTCTTGGGTTTCTTCTTGTTGGCTGTGGTGGCGCTCTGGGCCGGAGTGGAGCCAGGCTTGATTTCATTGACCTGGTCGGGGGATTCGGCTGGCTTTTCAGCGGCAGGGACCACGGTGCTGGTGGGTCCAACCGGCTTGACCACGGCGTTGGGGTCAGCCGCAGGAGCGGTGACAACCTGCACGCCCACGCCGGTGCCGCCTTCAGGCGCCTGGAGTTGCAACGGCGCCTGGGAAGGCTGATCGCTGCGCGGCGGCTCATTGACGCCAGTGGGGTTCACAGCCGCGGGAGCCACAGGTGGTTTGCCGGCATTGGCTGCGGCGATATATGCGTCGGCGTACTGCTTGTTGATATACGGAGCGAGAGTCCGATGTGGATCTTCCAGGCTGGGGTCGCCCACGTGCACGGCCTCAACCACGGTGGGCCCGTGCTTGATCAGTCCCAGGGTTTTATCGGTAAAGTGCAGGGGTTGGCGGCTGCGCTCTTCAGCGTCGCTCTCGGCAATCGCGTTCTGCGATGGCTCGGGGATGGGCCGATTCATGGCGACCAGACGGTCTCGGGCATCCTCGACGTGGGGAGCCATGGGATAGCGGGTGATCACTTTGGCGTAGGCTGTGGCGGCCCGGTCCTGGTAAACAGCGTGAAGCCGCTCGCGAATCGCTTCCGGAATGCCGTGGATTGCCTGGATGGTGCGATCCTGGCCGGCATAAGCATCGCCAATGCCAAGCAGGGCCTGGTCGCTCTTGGAATAAAGCGGATAGGTATCGACGACGGTCTGGAGCCGGGCGATGGCGGCGGCATAGTTGTCGCGGCTCTCATAGTAGAGGCCGATCTGCGTTTCGCGCTCGGCCAGAACCTCCTGCACGTCGCGCAGTTTCTGCTTGGCGCGGGGAATCAGCGCCGAGTCCGGGAACATGTTGATCATTTCCCGGTAAGCCAATTCGGCTTCCTGCGCGTTGTTGTAGTCGCGGTCGGGCTTTTCCATCTGCTTGTAGTAGATGTCGCCCACCTTCATCTTTGCCTCAGCCGCTTCGGGGGCGTTAGGGAAGAAGGTGATGAAGTCGTTGTACTCGGCTTCGGCCTGCGTGAGAGCGGCGGTGCCGCCCTCCTTGAACCAGCTGTCGCCGACAGCCAGCTTGGCGCGCATCCGGTACTCTGAATCGGGATAGGTGTTGAGCATGGTCTGCAGGTCAAGGCGGGCCACGTCAAACCGGTTCTTCTTCAAGGCAATCATGGCCTTGTTGTAGAGTTCCAGATCGGGCTGCTTGGAGTTTACGTTGGCCAGCGGGTTGGCGCTCAAGTCCTCATTTTTCTTGTGCTTGGGCTTCTTTTCACGAGCGTCGGCCGATGCTCCGGCCATTACCAGAACCACCAATGCCACCGCGGCAATCTTCAACGACAACCGGTTCATACCACCTCATTGCGGCGGCGGCCCGTCGACAGGCCATCCACCTGATTGATGCTCAAAACTTTAGAGAATCCAGCTCGTCCTGCCTGGTTACTCGTTTGCGGCGTTACGGGCCGCAGCCAACAGGGTGCGCGCATCCCGCTCCGGCTGACCAGCGCCAAAGACTGCATTGCCTGCCACCAGCAGGTCCGCACCCGCTTGGACGACCTGGGCCACGGTATCGTGAGCCACGCCGCCATCCACTTCGATTCTAAATGCCAGCCCCAGTTCCTGGCGCAATTGGGCGAGCCGGCGGATCTTTTCCAGGGAAAAACCGATAAATTTCTGCCCGCCGAAGCCGGGATTGACGCTCATGACCAGCACGTGATGGACCATGGGCAGAATGTCGATCAGCAGGTCAACGCGGGTGGCAGGATTGAGCACCACGCCAGGATTCATGCCGTGGTGGGTTATCAGCTCCAGCGAGCGGTGCAGGTGGGGGCAGGCCTCATAATGCACGCTGACCCAGTTGGCGCCGGCATCGGCAAAGGCCGGTATGAACTCGTTGGGGTTCTCGATCATCAGGTGGCAGTCGAGCGGCAGGCTGGTCGCTTTGCGCAGGCTCGCCACCACGGGCGGTCCGAGGGTAATGTTGGGCACAAAATGGCCGTCCATCACGTCAACGTGGATGACCGTGCCGCCGCCCCGCTCGGCCGCGGCAACCTCATCGGCCAGATGGGCGAAATCCGCCGACAGAATGGAGGGCAATAGCTCAACCATGGGTTTCCGGGGTATCTCCTTGCAGGGCCAGTGTATCAGCGGCGGCAGGCGGGAGGCTGCGGAATGCGCTTGAGCCTCCGCATCCTCCAACTTGCCCCTGGCCCTGGGACGCTATTGGCTCAGAAACGGCGAAACGCCATCCAGGCCGCTCCAGCGATAGCGGCGCTCCTTCTCTGAGCCGGTTCCCTTGGCGGCATGCCATTGCTCGGGCGTGCTGGTCTGCATCCAGTCCACGGGTTTGGCGGCGACTCCGCCGGCTGCGGCTACCTGAAATGCCTCTTTCAGCGCTGCCCGCTGTTCCGGCCCGCCGCGCACCGACGGCGCAGCGGAGACCAGGGTTGCGGTTCCGCTGCGCGCCACCAGATCGAGCCATTGGCGGCTGAGCTCCCACGGAATTGCCTCGGTGATGGCGATCAGGTCGGCGTCGAGCGTGAAAAAGGCGCCGTGCTGCGGCAGGCGGAACGCGGCGGTGTTGATGCCCATGCGCCGGGTGCGTTCCCAATGGCGGCCGCTGGTGTCGTCGCCGGTACGCTGCAGGTCGAAGATGCCCTGGCCGAGATGACCGATGGTGTTGCAGCCGTCCAGAAGGATGCGGTCTCCGGCGGCCTGGCGCAGTTGCGCGTAAAGATCGGCAATGACTTCGGCGTTGGTCCGGGTGCGGTCAGCCAGAGACCATCCGGGCAGTGTCGGCTGCGGGCCCATCTCAAAGCCCCACTGGCCCAGCAGGTCGTAGGTGCTGAAGTCGTGCTTGACCATTTCGTAGCCCCAGCCGACGGCCTGGCGCATCTTCGCCAGCACTTTCTCACGGGCTTCGGGAATGGTGGGGTCATAGGCGAGTTCGCGCATGCGCCCCTTTTGCTGGCCGAACCGGGCGGTGGGCAATAGCAGATTCGCCGCTGCTTCCTTGGGCGCTTCAAGGGGGCGAATCCACAGGCCGGGACGCGCGTTGCGCTGCTTGATCTGGGCCGCCAGCTTCCCCATGTCCGGCCAGGCTGCCGTGCCTTCGGTCCATCCGCCGTCGATGACGGAGAAAGGCCGGACGCCGCCGGTGGGCGAGACCTCGACTGTGAACTCGGTGTCGTGAAGGATGGTCTCAGAGGTGCTTGCCCCGTAGCTGTAGCACCAGTCGTTGGCGCCGTAGATGGGCGAGATCGGCCGCGTGGTGCGGCCGCACATGGTCCTGCACAAGGCCGCGATGTTGTCGATGGCCTCCACGCCCTCCGCACCGCGATGGGTAACAACCGTCGCCATGGTGAGCCGCCGCTGGCCGAGTTCCACGCCATTGCCGCCGTTGGCCACGTTGAGCCAGAGCGATATGCCGCCGGCATCGAGCTGCCAGAAGCAGAGCGCGCGCGCATCGGTCTTGACGCCGTAGCCGTGGCAGGCCGAGTGGTCCTGCGTGGCAAAGTACCAAGGCATCACGCGCTCGGGAATCAGATTGCGCCAGCCCAGCTCTCCGTAGCTCCGCTCCCAGGCGTCGCCCAGGACCTTGAGATCCGGCAGCACCCTGGCGTTCCAGCGCACATGCACCACGGCAATCGGCGTGGATGGCGCAGCGAGGGTAAGAACCAGCGTATTCCGCTCGAGCCTGCTTTCGACGGCAACCTGCTTGCCGGACCACTGCTCGCCGCTTCGCTGCAACGGAATCATGCCGGCCGGCAGCGTTCTCTCAAAGCGCTCGAAAGCGGTGACGGCATCGGGCGCGCGCAGCAAATCAAAAAACGAGGAGGACGATTGCTTGCCGCCTGCGGGATGACCGGCTGGTTTCGCATTCGGACTGTTTTGCGCTTCAGCGGCTGCAGGTGTGGATGCCTGTACGACGGTCAGGCCGCCGATGGCCGCGGCTCCGGTTTGCAGAAACAACCTTCGCGACACCTTGCCCGCAGTGTTCTCCGTGAGTTCTGCAGACGCGTTCAGTTTTTCGTTCTCGTGTTTCATCCGTTCCTCGTTGCAGGCAAACCTGCGCCTGCAAGTTTACCGCAACCTGCGACGAGGGTGAGGCGCCGATTCTGCGCGGCAGGAAATATCGCAAGGCGAATGTGCGGGAGAGCCAGGAGGTTCGTTAAGCCTGGAGTGAGCGCAACCTGTAATGACATGATTCGTAACTCGGGAAATCACCGCGGAAGCGAACGATTATCGCCTGCAACGAAGTTGGGAATGTATGCAAAATCCGGCTCAAAACAGCAGGTAAAGTGATTTCTTGACGCTCTTCATGGTTACGAGTACAACTGTACTTTCAGTGCGAAATAGTGGTCATTGCAGGCCGGAATCCTCACAGGAATTCAGGGTATGTGAAGGATGAAACCAGCCGTGCGGTCCGCGCTGAAGAGAAGTGGAAGGCAACAGGCAGCTCCGCCCTGAAGTTCATGAGTGGCCGGGCAAAGGCGGCAAGGCAACCATGCAGGTTTCCGCGGTCGCCAAGCCGGCAACGCTTACCAACCCGATGGATGAGCCGGAACGATCGCTGTCGCCTGCAAGGCGCACAGAAACGCTCAAGGCGCACATCCATCCACACTCCATTGAGACGCTTCGAGTCGACTATGCGCATGAATGAAAGACGAAATGAAATTTTGCGGCAGCGGATTCTTCCCTGTCCGCTTGTGGAGCGCGCTGTGAAGTCAGCGCGTTTCTCTTGCCTTGTGTTGGGCCTGCTGGCCGTGGCTACCTCTGCCTTGATGGCGCAGCGGCTTTCCGCTGTGGGCTATCAATTTTCAAAGGAAGGCCAGGCCGTCGTAACGCGGATGGCCTCGTTCGACTCGCTCGCCGGAAACGATTGGCAATATCACGAAGGCTCGATTGCGCATGGCGAACAAGCCACGCCCGATTCGGTTGCGTGGAAGGACGTCAGGATTCCCTTTGTGGCTTCCAATCAGGAGGTCTGGATCAGGCGCTGGGTTGAAGTTCCCAAGAGCCTGAACGGCTACGACCTGACCGGGGCGCGCATCTGGTTCTATCTGGAAGTGGGAGGCGACGGACCGGGGCACGGCTATTTGTACGAGACGATCTATGCCAACGGGAAGCTGATTGCCGAAGGGACGCACCTGTACAAGCAGGTGTTGATCGCCGATGCGCATCCCGGAGACAAGGTGCTGCTTGCCGTGAAGATGCCGCCGACGCTGGGAGAAAAGCATTTTGACAGGGTGCGTTTTCAGGTCGGCTTTGCGGAGGGGCGGCCCAACCCGGACATTGTGAGGACTGAATTGTCGTCCGCCGCGGCGCTGCTGCCCAGCATTACCCACGATGCAACGGGACTGGCGGCGCAGGAGAAGATACTGGATTCCGCGGCCCGGGCCGTGAATGTGGACGCCCTGGACAATGGGGATCAGAAGGCTTTTGACGCGTCGCTGAAAGACGCGCAGGACCGGCTGGAGCCGCTGCGGCCGGTTATGAAAAAGGCATTTGTGACGATGACGGGCAACGCCCACATCGATGCTGCGTGGCTGTGGTCGTGGACCGAGACGGTGGATCAGGTTCACTTCACGTTCAACAATGTGCTGCAACTGATGCGCGAATATCCGCAGTATGTTTTTTCGCAATCGGCGGCGCAGTACTACGAGTGGATGGAACAGAAATTCCCCTTCATCTTCCAGCAGATTCAGCAGCGCGTGAAAGAGGGTCGCTGGGAGCTGGTCGGCGGCATGTGGGTGGAACCGGACCTGAATCTGCCCGACGGCGAAGGAGAGGTACGTCAGATCCTGGTGGGCAAGCAGTATTTCCAGCAGAAGTTTGGCGTGGACGTGAAGGTGGGCTGGAATCCCGACTCCTTCGGGTACAACTGGCAGCTTCCGCAGATTTACAAGAAGTCGGGCATCGACTATTTCTTGACGCAGAAGCTGAACTACAACGACGACAATATTCTGCCCTTGAAGCTGTTCTGGTGGCAGTCGCCGGACGGCAGCCGGGTTCTGACGTATTTCCCGCACGATTACGTGCAGAACATTGAGCCGGTCAAGATGGCGCACGATCTGGCAGCGGTGATGAAGGCCAATCCGGGCGACGACAAACTGCTGCATCTCTACGGCGGAAGCCTGGGCCGCCAAGGCGTTCCGGAAGGCCGCGACGTGCAGGAGGCGGGCGTTCTCTGGAGCGATCCGGACAAGGTATATCCCGATACGCGCTTCACCACCGCGCAGGCATTCTTTGACGACATGGCCAGCCGCGCGGATACGGCGAATACGCCGGTCTGGAACTACAAAACATTTGCCGCTGGCGAAACGCACGTGGCGGCAGTTGCGGATGGAAAGATTCATCTGCCGGTGTGGAACGATGAACTGTACCTTGAGCACCATCGCGGAATCTATACGACGCAGGCGCTGGAGAAGGCGCATATCCGGCACAGCGAAGAGTGGCTGCTGGATGCGGAGAAATACTCCGCCTTGGCCTGGCTTGGCGGCCTCGACTACCCGGGCAGCCAGCTTACCGAATCGTGGAAGCGCAAGTCGTTCAACGATTTTCACGATACCGCCGCTGGATCGGGCATTGCGGATGTTTATCGCGACGCGGAGAAGGAGTACGACGAAATCCACCGGGTGACTGGCGACGCCACCCGCAACGCACTGAAGGAAGTGGACAGCCACATCAATACCGCCGCTCATGCGGGAGTTCCGGTCATTGTGTGGAACCAGTTGAACTGGGCGCGGACCGAAGCGATTCCGGTGAGCGTGCAGATGCCGGGGCCGGAACCGAATGGCATTGCGGTGGTGGACGCCAGCGGCAAGCCCGTGTTGATGCAGGTCCTGTCAAAGGACGACGCAACCAACACTTACCGGCTGCTGCTGCGGGCGCAGGATGTTCCCCCGGTGGGCTACACGGTGCTGTACGCGGTTGCCGGCCAGCGCAAGGTGGCCAGCGATCTGGAACTGCACGGCACAACGATGGAGAACTCGCTGCTGCGCGTCGTGCTTGACCCGAAAACCGGCTGCATCACCAGCCTCTACCAGAAGAAGACTGGCGTGGAAAGCATTGCCAGTGGCCAGTGCGGAAACATGCTGCAGGCCTTCGTGGACAATTCGCCGGTGGAGGACGCCTGGAACATCGACAAGGACTTTGAAAAATACACCACCAACCTGACCATGATGGACAACATCAAGGTTGTGGAGCAGGGACCGCTGCGCGCAGCGATCCGGATTACGCGGACCTGGAGCAAGTCCAGGTTTGTTCAGGACATTATTCTGGACGCGGGCAGTCCGCGGGTGGACGTGTCGAGTGAAGTGGATTGGCACGAAACGCACGTGATGCTGAAGGCTGCATTCCCGCTGGCGTATAGCAGCGATGCGGCAACCTACGAGATACCTTTCGGATCGATCGAGCGGCCCACCACGCGGAACAACAACGTGGAGGATTCCAAGTTTGAAGTGCCGGCGCTGCGCTGGGCTGACCTGGGAGACAGCAAGAACGGATTCTCCCTGATCAACGAAGCCAAGTACGGCTACGATGCCAGGGGCAACCTGCTGCGGCTCACGCTGCTGCGCTCCACGGTCTACCCTGACCCGGATGCAGACCGCGGGCATCAGCACTTTACGTACACGCTTTATCCGCACGCCGGAACCTGGAAGGATGCGGATACGGTGTTGCGTGGATACGAGTTCAACTACAAGCTGAATGCGGCGCAGGCCATGCCGCATGCAGGCGTACTGCCGGCCTCGCATTCCTTTGTGAGCATCAAGCCTGGGAACCTTGTGATGACCGCGATGAAGAAAAGCGAAGACGGCGACGGGCTGATTCTCCGTTTCTACGAGTCGGCCGGAAAGCAGACGCAGGCAGAGATCACACTGCCGGCGGGAGCCACCCATGCGGCTGAAACCAACCTGATGGAGAAGGGCGTCGAGGGCATGAACGCAACGCTGCCCATCTCCAACAACAAGGTGGAACTCAAGGTCGGACCTTACTCCATCAATACGGTGCGCGTTGGTTTCGGTACACGCGACGAAGGTTTCTGGCCGGCGCAGAAATAGGACGCTTCACAAAACCGCAAGACACGAAGGGCTGGCTCAAAACCGGCCCTTCGACTTTTTGCGCACTTTCCAGCGGCGATTCAGTTCCACATTGCGGCGCTCGCGGGTGACGGGCGACCGCGCAAAAGCGAAGCCGCCGTGGCATCCTATATGGCATGCGTACTTTTCTTGTTGCTGCCCTGCTGCTCACGGCCACCCTGGTTCCGGCTCAATCCTATTCGTCAAAAGATCACGGCAAAGACGAGCTTCGCTTCACTCTGGTCTTGTCGCGCCACGGCGTCCGACCGCCGCTTACCGCCGCTGCCATGCTTGACGTTCACTCCGCCGATCCCTGGCCTGCATGGGAGGTTCCGCTGGGCTATCTGACGCCGCACGGCGGCGAGGCGCTGCGCCAGATGGGCGCTTACATGCGCCTGGACCTGGCCCGCACTGGCCTATTGCCCGCCGCTGGCTGCCTCGACAGCAAACAGGTGTATCTCTACGCCGATACCGACGAGCGCAATATCATGAGCACCTACACGACGCTGTCCGGGCTGGCGCCGGGCTGCGATCCGCTGCCCGTCAACACGATTGTTCCGACTGTGGGCGTCAAGGATCCGCTCTTCTCGCCGGTCCCCGGCACGTTCCCGCCCCCATCCGCGGACGCAATCGCGGCTGACCGGCAGGCTGCTTTGGGCAACGATCCGGCGGCCTTCTATTCGCTGGCCGGGAACCCAGAGCTCAAGGAATTCGCCGGCATCCTGGCGCCGGACTCGGCGCACCCCGCCGCAAAGCTCATTCTTGACGATCCCCGGCCGCTCACCGCGGCCTCGTCCATGGTTGAGGACATCCTGCTGGAATATGTGGACGGCAAGCCGATGCCGGAGGTTGGTTGGGGGCGCGTGGATGCGCCCGCGATTCATCGCCTGATGCCGCTGCATACCAAGCAATTTACCTTTTCGACACGGTTGCCCTTGATTGCGCGCACCCAGGGTTCCAACCTGATGGCGCATATTCTGGACACGCTGGAACAGGCCGCTCAGCATGACGCGGCGGTTCCCGGAGCGCTGGGCCCGGTGGGCACGCACCTGGTGTATATCAGCGGCCACGACTCGAATCTTTGCTACATCGGCGGCTTGCTCGGGCTGCACTGGACCGCGGAGGGCCTCACCGACGACACGCCTCCGGATTCGCAGATCGTCTTTGAGCTGTGGCAAAACACAAAGTCGAAGCAATTGAGCGTGCAAGTGCACTACCGCGCGCAGACTATCGAACAGTTGCGCACGGCCCAGGCGCTCTCGCCGGCCAATCCGCCTGTCGAGGTCAAACTGACGCCTCCCGGCTGCGGCGCCGGCCAGAGTTGCGCCTTCGCCGCTTTCGACCACGCCGCGCATGGGCTGCTTGACCCGGCTTACGTCAAGCCCGGCCTGCTGCCGACGCATAACGCGCCGCCTGTGCAATAGAGTTTCAGGTTTGTCGCTTTCACGCTCTGCCATGTTGCTGCCAGACAGAAATTGGCCCGGAACTGAACATTCCGGGCCAATATTTTCTTTGCTTGATTTCAGCGGCTACTCCAGCTGCTGGATCAGGGTCCCCTCGGGAATCTTGATTTCAAACTGGTCGTCGGTCAGAGCAATGTTTTCAGCCACCTTCTCGACCGTGAGCACGATCTGATACTCCTCAAGCGGGCGCTTGATGGTGATGGTTGAAGGGTACTTGCCGGCATCGAAATCCCGGTAGTTGGTATAAAAGACCTGGGTTTCCAGGTTGCCTTCGCTGTCGAACAGATCTTGTTGATAAGGCAGCAGATCGTCGCGAGTGAAGGTGACCACGCGCACCGGGGTCAACTGCTGGGTTCCCGGTTTGCGGCGGCTGATGCTGAGTATGTATTCCGGGACTGTATAGAGGTGCTTTCTGGCCGCGTCTTCCACTGTTTCCGTGTCCGCGACCACAGAGTAGAGGTCGTCCGGCGCCAGTCCCTGCACGGCCATGGCGTCAAAAAAGAACCCGGGCCGCATGTTTTCAACCTGGCTATGGGATTTCTTTTTCAGGGCGTTGGAACCCTTAACCGCCTTGTTCCGGGAGGGAATCCAGAGGGTGAAGTTCTTGCCGTCGCTGACCATGTCAAACATGCGCGTGCCCAATACCGGAACCCGTCCCAGCACGCGGAGCATTCCCGGCTTGCGCAGCAGGATGATGCCACGGAAGGTGGTGTAGTCCTTGGCCTCGCCTTCCTTGGTTTTGAGCTGGCTGGCCTGGATATCGACGGTGGCATTCAGGCTGTCGAGCGCGGCCCAGCGCTGGTTCAGTTGCGCAACCAGTTCATCCGGAGTGGCCGTCTGAACGACTACAGGTACCTTGGGCACGGGCAGCTTGCGTGTGGAGAACATGCAGCCGGAGAGCAGCAGGACGGGAAGAAACAGGATTGCGGCAGAGAGACGACAACCAATTGATTTCATCGTCCACCTGCCTTTTTGACGGCATGGCGGTATCCGGCCACGTTGTGATTGTGCTCGTCCAGAGTGCGGGCAAAGAGCGACCGGCCCTGGGGATTGGCTCCGGCGGCTACGAAATAGAGATAATCCGTCTTTGCCGGGTCCATGGCGGCACGCAGCGACTTGATGCCCGGGTTTGCCACTGGCCCTGGCGGCAGACCGGCATGCTGATAGGTGTTGTAAGCGGTATTGCGGGCCAGATCGCTCTGGTAGATCGTGCCCCGCCACTGGCCATTCAACTGCTGCCCGTAGATCACGGTAGGGTCGGACATCAAGGGCATATTTTTGGCAAGGCGGTTCTCAAAGACGCTGGCCATCAGCGGCCGCTCCGCGTCCACAGCCGTCTCCCGTTCTACCAATGATGCGATTGTCACCACGCGGTGCACATTCTCCTTCAAACCCATTTGACTGGCCACCCCCCGGAAGCGCCGCACCATGGCAGCGGCAATTTGCTCCGGAGTCGCCTTGCGCGCAAAACGGTACGTGTCCGGGAACAGGTAGCCTTCCAGACTGGTTGCCGCGGGGTCCAGATCGGATACCAACCCCACTTGCTTCACCGCCGCGTCAAGAAAATCTTGGCGCGAACCCAGTCCTGCCTGCTCCAGCCGGGCGGCGACATCAAAAATGTTGGCGCCCTCAGGAATGGTTACAGCCCTGGTAAATACATCCCCGCGCGCGATCCGTGCATAAACTTCGGCCAAGGGGGCGGGATGGTCGAAACGATACTCGCCGGCCCTCAGGGTGCCCCGCTTCCACAAGCGGAACAAATCGAAGGCAAACCGGCTTTGCACCACGCCCGAGGCTTCCAGTTGCTGGCCGATCTGGGCCGAGGACGAACCCGGCGCCAACTCGACAAACGTCTCAGTCTGCGGCCCGAAGGGCGCAATCAACAGCCAAACCGCCGCGCCGGCCGTCAGCAGCGCCAGCAGAAGAACGCCCAGCAAGACTCGCGCCGCGCCAGAGTGCTTCTTCTTTCTGCTCTTGCGTTTGCGGCTGACCATTCTATTGCTGTTAACCCTTCTTATATTAAAGACGCGTAAAATCCCCGTGAGGACTCTCTATCTTTCAGATTGTATCGGCAGTGCAAGGGCTGAGCGCGACGATTCCTGCGCGGCGGGGAGTATGAAAGTGGAGTCCAGGAGGGAAAAAGCTGGAAACGCAACCGCGCTATTTGGCTCTGGATGTGGGCAATCGCCGCATTGGGGTGGCCGTGTCAGACGAACTGGGGCTTACGGCGCAGCCGGTGCTGACGCTGGAGCGGCGGCGCAATCAACGCGAAGACTTGCGGTCCCTGGCGCGGTTGGCCCGGCGGTATGCCGTGGTGGGCATCGTGGTGGGCAACCCGGTTCACCTTTCCGGCGAACTGAGCCCGCAGGCTGCCAAAACGCAGATTTTTGCCGCCGAACTGGGGGAGTTGACCGGCCTGCCGATTCACTTGTGGGATGAGCGGCTGACCACGCGCGAGGCGCACCAGATTCTGTATGAGGCCGGACACAGCCGCCAGGAGCACCGCCGGGTGGTGGACCAGGTGGCGGCAACGCTGATTCTGCAATCGTTTATGGACGGAAGAGCAGCTTCCAGCTTCTAGCTGCCAGCTCTCAGCTTCGGTTCTGAGGTTGTAAGGTGTTGAATAATAATCAATTGCTTACTGAGAATCGAATCGAAACCGAACCAGCTAGAGGGAATTGTGTGCCAGGCTCGAGGCTGGAAGCTAGAAGCTGCTTCAAGCACCCCGCGTATAATGAGAAGTCAAGATTTTTATCTCCCGCGGAGTGAGCTACTTTGCTCCCCGCTATGGACCGTGGATGCCCGAGCACATCAAAAAGCAGCTTCTCGCCGAGATCGAAATTCTTGAGCGCGAACTCTCCCACGAGCTTCCGGCCGAAATCAAGAAGGCCGTGGCGATGGGAGATTTGTCTGAAAACGCCGAATATCACATGGCAAAGCAGCGCCAGACGTTTGTGGATGCGCGTCTGGGGCAGCTGAAGCGGCGGATGGCCGAGCTTTCGCTGGTCAATCTGAGCAATATTCCCAGGGACAAGGCCGGATTCGGCTCGACGGTGGTGGTTTACGACTCGACCAAGGACGAAGAGATTGTGTACCGTCTTGTGACGAGCGAGGAGTCCGACGTTTCAAAGGGCCTGATCTCAACAACCTCGCCGATTGGCCGCGGCCTGGTGGGCAAGAAGGTGGGCGACGTGGCCACCATTGTTACCCCCAACGGCAAGCGCGAACTTGAAGTTCTGAAGCTGACAACTATTCACGATGAAGCAGGCGAAGGCGGCAAGGAAGACGGAACCGCAGCCGGAACCAAGCAGTAAGGAAGACTTGCAATGACCTGGACCAGCGCTTTTGGCCGCGCCTGCGGCTGGCTTCTCGACCACATTGTGCATGGCCTGGCGCTTACCCGCATCTCCCCCAACGCACTTACCTTCATAGGCCTGGTCATCAACATCGCCGCCGCATTTCTGTTTGGCCACGCCAACGCCACCAACGCCGGACGCATGTTTTTCTATGCCGGCCTGGTGATCTTCGGGGCCGGGCTGTTTGACATGGTGGACGGCCGGGTGGCGCGGCGCAACAACCAGGTCACGGTCTTCGGCTCGTTTTTTGACTCCGTGATCGACCGCTACTCCGACGTGGTGCTGTTTTTCGGCTTGCTGGTGTATTACGGCAGGATCAACCGCTTCCGCTACGTGGTGCTGGTGGCTTTTGTGATGGTGACGTCGCTGATGGTAAGCTACACGCGCGCCCGGGCTGAAGCGCTCATCGGGCAATGCAAGGTGGGCTTCATGGAGCGGCCGGAGCGGATTGTGCTGATCCTGCTGGGCGCCCTGTTCAACCACTGGGGCGTAATGGGTCCGGTGCTATGGGTGCTGGCCGTGCTTTCCACCATTACGGTGGCCCACCGGATTATTTATACCTACTCGAAAACCAAGCACCTGGCCCCGATCAGCTGAGAGGCTCTGTCAACAAACGGCTGGCAGGATGACCAGGTTCGCTGTCGTCTGACCCGTACAATTTCCCTTCTGGAGAGCATTCTATGAATTGTTTCCCGGCTATGGCCGCCTTGGTGGCAGCGATTACTCTTGTGCCTGCAACTTTGCCTGCGGCGCAACCGCAAAAGGGACCAATCTACGTGATCGCGCATCGCGGCGATCATGTGCATCACGCGGAGAACAGCATTGCGGCGATCGAGTCGGCGGCGGCCATCGGAGCCGATTACGCGGAGCTGGATGTGCGCACGACCAAGGACGGCAAGCTGGTTCTGATGCACGACAAGACGGTGGACCGGACGACGGATGGCCATGGCGCGGTGAAGGACATGACGGCCGAGCAAATTGCTCATCTGACGTTCAAGGACTATGGCGGCTCGGTGCCGACCTTCGACCAGGCGCTGAGCGCGGCGAAGGGGAAGATCGGGATTTACCTGGACTGGAAGGACGCGTCGCCGGAGGCACTCTTTCAGATATTGAAAGCGCACGGAATGATCAAGCATGTGGTGGTGTATGGCGGACCCGGTCAGTTGCATCGGCTGCAGCAGATGGCGCCGGGGATTCGGGTCATGCCGGAGGCGGATTCGCTGCCGAACCTGCAGGCGAACCAGCGCGCACTCAATCCGAAAGTGGTGGCGTTCTCAGAGGACGACTTCAAGCCGGAGATTGTTGCGCAGGCGCTCAGCAAGAAGGAAGAGATTTTCGTGGACCGCCTGTGGGCCCAGGACATGCCCGAGTTGTGGCAGGATGCGATTGACCGCGGAGTGCGCGGGATTCAGACCAATCGCCCGGCGGAGCTGGTAGAGTTTCTTCGCGCGAAGCATTTGCATCCGTAGAGCTCGCGGCGGCAAGGATGGAGTGCCCGGCCGTTACAAACATACAGATTCAGAGATTGCCTTAGCAGTTGACGACAACGGCAGAGCAGCCTGTCGTGTCGGGTCTCCATTGCACCAGGAAGCTGGTCACCGATGAGGACTCCATGCGGCGCATGGCTTCAAACTCGCCACCCTTCTGGCTGTAGAGCAATTTGCCGCTTTCGCTGAGGACGGCGAGGGCGGGCACGCCTTTTTCCAGCGGGATTCCGTAGCGCCTTGCAATGTCCTGATTGGCGTCGAGGTGGCCTATGTTGACATGGACCAGGACGAAGTTGGCCTCCAGCAGGGGTCGGTTCGCGGCGTCGTGGAAGTAGAGGTCGAGCACCTGGCAGTCCCCGCACCAGTTGCCGCCAAAATCGAGCAGGATGCGCTTGTGGCCCGCAGCCGCGGCCTTGAGGGCGGCGGCCAGATCGGACGGGGCCTGCGACGGGTCGGGATAGATGACGCGGCTGGCGGTGGCAGGGGGTGTGCTGGTGGTGGAGGTGGGAGGAGCTTTGCAGGCGGCCAGAGCCAGCAATAGGGCAAGGGCGAGGAGCTTGGTTGTCTTCAAGTGGGGAATCCTCCAACGTCTACTTCAAGTCTGCCACAGGCGCAGAGGACAATACCAATCGCCATGCCAAAGCGGGGGGCTAGCCATCGGGGCCTCAGCATGTACAGTGTGAGTTGTGACTAGCGACCTGCGCAAACGGCTGGAGTCGGCGGCTTACCCTGACCTGGGAGCCATGATGGAGGGGTATGCGCGGGCAGCGGCGGATTTGGGCAAGCGCGAGTTCGGGCAAAAGCTGGATTTTACGTCGGATTCCATCGAGGGGCTGGACGAGATCCTGGTCCTGGTGGGGGAGAGCCCGGAGTTGGACCTGGATTTTGAAGTGCGGCTCTGGGGCAGCTACCTGGGCGAAGTGTTGCGGCGGCGCTATGCGGGAAGCTGGGAGATGACGCAATATCCCGGCGGCGTGGCGGCAGTTCCGGCGGTGGATGTGCGCGGCTCGCGGCTGTTTCCTCTGTTGAAGGTCTATCGCCGCCTGACCGTGGGCGAAGAGGAGGATCTGCGCGCCTTCTACGCCATGGTGACGGAGCGGTTGGGCAAGCCGGCGCAGGTGAACTAGGGCCTTGCTGCGCGGCTGCGCGGCTTTGTGCGACAATAATCTCGGATAGAGCGTGCCGGCTCAGCATGGCGCGCGGAGGATAAGACAATGGGCGATCTATTGCAGCCGTGGCACCTGGTTGTGCTGGGCGTAGTGGCGTTCCTGCTGTTCGGCGCCAAGCGGCTGCCGGAGTTGGGCAAGGGACTGGGCGAAGGACTGAAGGGCTTCAAGGAAGGCATACGGGGCGTCACCGATCCGACTCCGCCTCCGCCTCCGGCAGCGCAGCAGAATGTGGCGCCACCGCCGCCGCCTTCAACACCGGCCGAGCCTAAGGCCTAAGAAATATTGCGCGCACCGAGGGCGCCGGACCGGGGTTTCGACCCTGACCGGTTGTAGCGCTGTAGCCGTGCGAATCGATCGATGAAGATGCAAGGGCCTGTGCAGAGATGCACAGGCCTTTCTGCGTTCAGGGATGGCTGAGCTAAATGCTGAGCAGCATGACTGCGGAGAGGGCCAGGGCCATGCCGGCTAGCTGGCGGCGGGTAGGGCGCTCGCGCAGGACGAAGGCGGCCAGCAGGATGGTTCCCGCGGGGTAGAGCGAGCAGACTACCGCGGCCACATCCAGGCGCCCCAGCCGGGTGGCGCTCAAATAGAAGAGATTGCCGATGGTGTCCAGCGATCCGGCGAGGATGCCGGTCAGCCAGAAGCCGCGCCAGGGCGCTTTGGGTGGCATGACGATCAGAAACAGGATCATGGCCAATGCGCCGGCGGCGCGGGCCGAGGTCATGGTCCACAGGATGCCGCCTCCGCTGGCAAATTTGAAGAGGATCAACTGGGTGCCGAAGCCGATGCCGGCCAGAGAGCCGAGCAGCAGGGCTTTGGTGGGGCTGGTCGAACCGCTGTCTGTGTGGGTGTGCGTGATGAGCCAGATGGCGACCAGGCCCAGCGCCAAACCCACGGCGGCCAGGGGCGTGGGCAGGCCGTCGTGAACCAGGGAAAAGAGGACGGGCACCAGGGCGGTGAGCACGCCGGTGAGGGCCGCCGTCAGCCCCATGGCGCCCATGGCCAGGGCACGGTAAAAGACGGCCAGCGCGAGCGAGCCTTCAAAGCCGCCCAGAGCGGCATAAACAAGGTAGTGAGAGCCGGGCAGGGCCAGGCTCATTCCCTTGCAGATGGCGAGGAGTACAAGCAGGGAGAAGATGTGGCCGGAGGCGACCACCAGGATAGCGGGAGCGCGGCGCGCGCCAATGCCGCCGACGAAATCGGACCCGCCCCAGGAGGCGGCCGAAACGAGTCCTAATCCGGCCGCTGCGGCTGACGAACTCACAGGCTAGCGGTAATCCTGTGCCGAGGGGTAATAGCCGGCCTTTGCCTTCACATCTACGCCTGGGCGGTCGACGCGCACATCGATCGAGCGGTATTTGCCGTCATAGATGGATTCGTGGCTCAGGTAACCGAGCGTGTACTGGGTACGCGCTTCCTCGGCAATCTTGGCGTAGCTTTTCTCAATGCCGTTCATGCTGCGCTCTGAGTCGAAGTCGCCGCCGGTGGCCGCGGTGTACTTGTACAGGATGTTGTCGTACATGGTGAAGGGCAGGTGGATGCGGCTGACATAGCCCTCGCCCCAGGTGGCTGAAGTGCCTACGCCGGTGGCAAATACGGCAATCTTGTTGGTCTGGAGATAGCGAATGACCTCGCGGAGCGTGGCCTTGCTGCCGTACTCCTTGCCGTCTGAGACGACATAGATAATGCGGCGGCGCTCCTTGGGGCGTGTGGATAGCTCCTTGGCTGCGGCGAGGATGGCGTCGTTGAGGGTGTGAATTTCCTTGGGGATGGTGATGAAGGTGCCACCGCCGGCTGAGCCTCCGGGCTGCAGGTTGGGATCGACGCAGGCGCCGTTCTGGCGGATGCTGCAACCGGCCAGGGGACCGCTGTTGACGGGGACCAGCATGTCAGAGCCGGTGGCCTTGGTGAGGGCCAGCACGGCGGGCAAACGGCTGCTTTGCGCGCCGGTAAAGGCGGTCCGCTCCTGCGCGCCGTTGTTGTACGTAAAGACCGCAACTTCGTCATAGGGAGTAAGCGCGCCCTGGATGGCGCCAAGCGAGTCGTTGACCTTGGCCATGACATCGGAGGTCAGGCTCTGATCGATGACAAAGGCGACGGAAAGCGGCGCCGGATCGACGGTAAACAGCTGCAGCGGGACGCGGGTGTTGTTCTCGTAGACCTGGAAATCGCGGAAGGTGAGCCCGGCAACGAGAGCGCCCTTTGAGTCCTTGACGGTAACCGGGACTTCAACAAAGTTGACATTGAGGACGAAGCGCGGCATTGCGTCTGAGCCTTCAGGCGCTGCAGTCTGGACCGTATCCTTGACCGGAATGGCAGGCGGCTGGGTGGCAGGCGCAGGCTGTTGCTGGGCCGGAGAAGCAGACGACGAGTTGGGGGCCGGATTTGCCGGTGTTTCTTCTGAACCCTTGCCGGGCGCAATGGAGGTGCCGTTTACGCCGGACAGATGCGGAGGCGCCTGCGGCGTGGGGGCATCGGGTACGGTGGATTGCTGCTTTTGGGCCAGTACCACCGGGTTCAACATGGTGCTCGAACTGATGAGCGCGGCCAGCGCTATTGCTGTCAAACCAAACTTCACAGGTCTTCTCCAATGGTCAGTGGTCAGTAAAAACGATCCCCGATCGCTGAATGCACTGCTTTCATCGGTCAGTAGTCAGCGGCATCCGGCAACTGAAAACCGGCCTCTGACGGCTGAAAACTGACGGAAATCAGCCAGCAGGGCTCCATCCGTCAGAGTATCAGACGCGCCAGCGCTTTGCAGGTTGCGCGCCAGGGCAGAAACAGTTCAGGTATGCTGTCCTCGGGGTTGAGGCTCCGTCTAATTGACCAGGATGCGTATCCGATCTGGAGTTGCCGCTTTGTTGCTGAGCCTGCCGGGGTTGTCCCTGGCGGGATGGGCTCAGCTTGCCCCGTCGCCGGACGCGCCGCCGGTAAGCACGGCCCCGGCCCCGTCCCCCGATGAAGAATCGGTCGCCACGTTCAAGCTGAATGTGAACCTGGTGGACGTCTTCTTCACGGTCAAGGACAAGAGCGGAAACCTGGTGCCGCACCTGACCAGGGACGAATGCTCGGTTTCAGAAGACAAGGTGCCGCAGACGCTGAAGAGCTTTGTGGCCGAGACCAACCAGCCGCTGACGCTGGGCCTTTTGCTGGACACGTCGGGCAGCCAGGTGCGGGTTTTGCCGCTGGAACAGCAGGTCGGCAGCGAGTTTCTGCAGCGCGTGCTGCGGCAGAAGGATGAAGCGTTTCTCATCTCGTTCGACGTAAATGTAGACCTGCTGCAGGACTACACCAATAGCGCCCGTCAGCTTTCGCGGGCTTTGAGCAAGGCGGAGATTAACGCCGGGGTGAGCTTTGGCGCGGGGCCTGTTCCCACCCCCGGGGGGCCGCGCGGCACGGTGCTCTACGATGCGGTGATGCTGGCCTCGAACGACAAGTTGAACCAGGAGACAGGCCGCAAGGCCATGATCCTGCTGACTGACGGCGAGGATCAGGGCAGCCGCGTGAAGATCTCCGAGGCCATTGCCGCGGCGCAAAAATCCAACGTGATCGTCTACGTGATTCTGATTGCGGACCGTGGCTTTTACGGGGGCTTCGGCTTCGGCTACAGCGGCTTCTCCGCCATGAAGCGGTTGACCGAGGAGACCGGCGGAAGGCTGATCGATGTGGGCAACAACGGTCCCAAGCTGGAGGCGGCGTTCCAGCAGATTGAAGACGAGTTGCGGACCCAGTACGTGGCCAGCTATACGCCCAGCAACACCAAGCTCGACGGCAGCTTCAGGCGGCTCGGCGTGGAGTGCCGCGGAGACGGCATGAAGGTGCAGGTACGCAAGGGCTACTACGCGACGCCGCCACAGAACTAGAGCAACAAACCCCAAACAGTTTTCAGTTGTCAGTTTTCAGTTGTCAGTGGCCGGCAAGGTCTTGCGGCAATGGGTTGAGTTGTGCAAAAAAGGCGTCCGCGGAGGGCGGACTGTCCAGTTTCAGGACAATCGATTACCCCAGGACAGTCACACGGTAATCTGGCGCAAGGGATGAGTCTTCTTTAACATCGGCACAGGTTGGAAAAACTTGAGGCTGCATGGGAAAAATAATTCCAGCCTCGGGATTTCAACCCCCAGGAGCTTGCCATGATGACCAACTGCTCAGTCAGCGAAGGTTTTGAGATCAGTCCCAGGTTTCGCCACAGCGTGGAAGAGCGGATTGTGCGCCTGGAGCGGGACGCGGAATCAGACGAAGCCATGGTGGCCGGGCTCGTCGACGGCGATCATATCCGCAGGCAGATGCGCCTGGTGGCCGTGCAGCGCGGCGAGGCGCTGCGCATGAGGCTGTTTCTTGACCGGGCCAGGACGCGGTTGCCGCGGCCGTTGATTGCTCTGTGAGCGTTGCGCACGTTGCGCAGCGGAGCCGCAGAGAGTGCCGGCGCCGCGCTTTCAAACAAGCATGGAATGCGCAAAGCCGAATCGGCGCAAAATCCGAATCAGCAAGAAAAAGAGCCGCTGCCTGTGAGATGAGGCGCGGCTCTTGGTGCGTGTGCTGGAAATCTGGAGCACCGGGCGGGTTTCGAACCCGCGAATACAGGTTTTGCAGACCTGCGCGTTAGCCACTTCGCCACCGGTGCTTGTGAAACCATCTGTCGACTGCAACTAAAAAACCCACCGCGCCGTTTGGCGGGTGGGTTGACTGGAGATTCTTTGCTTTCTGAATCTAGCCCAGAGAACACGCCCGCGCGGTGCAGCAGCCCTGACAGCAGCAGCACAGACACATCGCGGGAGTAGTAAATCGGGCCATCGAAATCCTTTGCCGGAGTGCACTGAAACCATGCAGCGGCTCACCAAGTATTCGTAGACTAGAGGTAATCCGGAGGGATGTCAAGCAATGTCAGCAATCGATTATTTCGTGGTGGATGTATTTACCGGCACGGCGCTCAAGGGCAATCCGCTGGCAGTGGTGATGAACAACCGCGGACTGACAACGGAGCGGATGCAGGCGATTGCGCGCGAGTTCAATCTTTCTGAGACCACGTTTGTGGAACGCAGGCCGGCGGCGGTGGAAGTGGCCGAGGGCGTGCGGGTGAGGATCTTTACAACCCAGGAAGAGCTGAATTTTGCCGGACACCCGACGCTGGGCACGGCGAGCGTTCTCAAACTGACCGCTCCCGAGGTCTTTCAGGGCGGCACGGTGAGGCTGGCGGAGAATGTGGGCGCGATTCCGGTGCGCTTCAGTGGGGATGGTCTCTTCGGCGAGATGACGCAGCAGGACCCGGAGTTTGGCGAAGAGCTGAACCCTGCGGAGGTGGCGCGCCTGACGGGGCTGGCAGAGAGCGATCTGGACCCGGGCCTGACGCCGCAGGTGGTTTCCACGGGAACCGCGTTTGCGATTGTAGCCTTGCGCGATGCAGGGATGTTGGCGAAGCTCCGGGTGAATCAGGAGGAGGCTTCCGTGTGGCTGCGGGAGCGCGGTGCGCGGTGGTTCTACGTTCTGGGGCCTGCACTCGAGCAGGGCGGCGATGCGCCGGCGTGGCGCGCGCGCATGCAGTTCAATGGCGGCGAGGATCCGGCAACGGGATCGGCGGCCGGATGCGCCATCGGCTACCTGGTGCGTCATGGCGCAGTTGCGCCGGGGGTACGCACCCATGTGCGGCAAGGCGTGGAGATGGGCCGGGAGAGCGATCTTTATCTTTCCGCACAAATCCACGACGGGTCCGCGCTTCCGAAAATTGAATTTGGCGAGAAGCAAATTTTGAGGGTGACGAATGTGCGCGTAGGCGGCAGCACCGTTCTTGTAGCAAAGGGACAGCTTTTCCTGCCGTGATACACGCGCTTTCAACAGGCTTTAACGGATGCAAGTGACGGCAGGAGTAGATGCTAGCGGATTTCCACTTGTTTCATGCGGATTTTCAGGCGGGGTTTCGCCTCCCGTTCCCTCTTCCCACGGGCTTCCAGGACTCGTACGCTTGCGATTCATTGATGGATTTTAACCGGCTCCTTTGCCGGTCTAGCCCCAGGCATTTGAACACCATTTGACCGTGAACCAGGTTTGTTCGCCAATGGATCGAATGCCGGTTGCCATCTTGTGTGCCTGCCGTGCCCCTCTCGAGGGCTGAGCGCCGCAAGCCAGGCAATCCGGTATGCACGATCAACCATGGCGCAGCCACCTTGCACGCGGCCACCGGGCCCGGAAATTGAATTCACGCCAGCCTGCCGCACGAGCGGGCGACGGCGGTGTGTTTCCAGGGCGCGGACAACAAATCGAACCAAGGAGCGGGTCCCCATATCATGCGGCCGAAGAAAATTATTCTCTGCGTAGACGACAACGAACAAGAGCTTTCCGTACTCAAGTTCATGCTGGCAACCAACGGATACCGGGTGCTTTCCGCCTGCACCGGTCAGGAGGCGATCGGCATCTTTGCCGAGATTCAGGTGGATCTGGTGCTGGCCGACTATGCCATGCCGCAGATGAATGGAGATCAGTTGATCGGCCGGCTGAAGCAGATTGCCTCGCACGTGCCGATGATCCTGCTCGGCGACCCGCAGAAGATGGGCGGCGAGATGCATGCGGCCGATGCTCTGCTGGCCAAGAAGAACTGCTCGTCGCAGGAGCTGCTGGAACGCATCAAGGTGATGAGCGCGCGCAAGCGCGGTCCCCGCAAGGGTGCGCTGCGGCAGTCGCCGATGGCGGAGTTGGCGGTGGCGTCGTAGGAGCAGTTGTCAGTTTTCAGCGGTCAGTTGACCGTGGTCTGCCGGATAAGATAATTAGCCAATCAAGACTTATCCACGACCATCGGACAGGGACAAATGACCGCTGAAAACTGTATGCGATAGCCCTGTACAGAGCCCCCCTGCTTCCCGGCTTTTCCACCGGCCGCACTTCCCTCTTGACGACTGCGCGCGATAGTGGGCATACTCGCCATTTGTGTCCAAGCTGGAGCGTTTTTCCGCGCTCCGGCGGAAGTTGGCCTTATATGGATCTGATTGTGCTTCGCATTCTTTTTGTGGCGCTGCTTGCCGGGGTATGTTATTTTCTTCATCCTTTCGGAATTCAAACTGGATGGATAGCCGCGTGCACGGGCGCCGGGGCGGCCCTGGCGGTCATCGTGTTCGAATTCCGGGTACGGGCGCTGAGCCTGCGGCGGCTGATCGGCGCGGTGACCGGCAGTGTGCTGGGCATCTTTGGCGCGGCGCTGTTTTGCCTGGTGTTGCGCAGCGCGCCCTTGCCTGCCGCCAACTCGGCGGTGCTGCAGATCTTTGTGCTGCTGCTGATGACCTATATTGGCCTGCTGGTGGGCGCCAGCAAGGGCGATCTGCTCAACCCTGCGGCGCTGGGCACCGTGTTCAGCGGCGACCGGCCCACGCGGCGCAGCGCCAAGGTACTTGACACCAGCGTTATCATCGACGGCCGCATCGCCGACATTGCCGAGGCCGGTTTTATCGACGGCATGATGGTGGTGCCGGAGTTTGTGCTGCGCGAGCTGCAGACGGTGGCCGACTCCACCGACGGGTCAAAACGGCAGCGCGGCCGGCGCGGGCTCGACATGCTGCAACGCATGCAATCGAATTCAAACATCCAGGTACAGATTGTTCCCGACGACTTTCCGTCGATCCGCGAAGTGGACCTGAAGCTGCTGGAACTGGCCAAGAAGTGGGAGGCCAAGGTGGTGACCAACGACTTCAACCTGAACAAGGTGGCCCACCTGCACCACGTTGAAGTGCTGAACATCAACGACCTGGCCAACGCGCTGAAGCCCGTGGTGCTGCCCGGCGAGAAGATGACGGTGCTGATCCTGAAAGAGGGCAAGGAGTTCAACCAGGGCGTGGGCTATCTGGACGACGGGACCATGGTGGTTGTGGACCATGCGCGCAAGCTGATCGGCAGGGCGGTGGAGATCGCGGTCACCAGCGTGCTGCAGACCGCCAGCGGGAAGATGATCTTCGGCAAGATGGACGAGAACGGAAAGAACGGCGAGAGTTAGCTGCCTGCCACCTGCGGTGGGGCAGCCGCGCTTGTGCGCACGGGGTTCGTGGATTCCTGGTCTCAAAAGCGAGACCAGGGGCACCCGGCACCCGGTCATTCTTGGGAAGATAAAAGCCAGAGCAAGAACAACCGTAAAAACAACCACGGGTCCTTCGACTTCCTTCGCTGCGCTGCGGTCGCTCAGGATTGCTTCCAGAAAGGCTCAGACAGATAATTGCCGGCGCCGTCGGGCAGGACGGCGACGATGACGGCGCTGCGGCCGGCGGCTGCTTCTTCGCGGGCGATGCCCACTGCGACGGAGACGGCCGCGGCGGCGGAGATGCCCACCATGAGGCCTTCCTCGCGGGCCAGGCGCCGGGCCATCTCGTAAGCGGCTTCAGTTTCCACTTCCACGGTGCGGTCGGCGAGATGGGGGTTATAGATCGCCGGCACCAGGGTCGGTCCCTGGTACTTGAGTCCCACCATGCCGTGAACGGGCCCGTCGGGCAGGAAGCCGATGGCCTGGAGGGCAGGGTTGCATCCCTTCAGAAAGCGCGTCACGCCGGTGAAGGTTCCGCTGGTTCCGATGCCGGCCACAAAGTGTGTGACCTGTCCGGCGGACTGCTGCCAGATTTCAGGGCCGGTGCTGCGGAAATGCTCCAGCCAGTTGGCGTCGTTGGAGTACTGGTCGGCGTAGTAGTAGCGATCTGGATCGTTGCCGGCCATTTCGCGGGCGCGGAAGATGGCTCCGTCCGGCCCCAGCGCGGGGTCGGTCCACTCCACCTGCGCCCCGTAGGCCTGGAGAATGCACTTGCGCTCGGCGGAGATGTTGGCGGGCATGGTCAGTTGCACGGGAAAGCCGAGCGCCGCGCCCAGCATGGCGAAGGCGAGGCCGGAGTTGCCGGTGGAGGCGTCCAGAAGGATTTTGCCAGCTGTGAGCAGGCCGCGGGCGCGCGCATCGCGGACGATGGCGGCGGCGGCGCGGTCCTTGACGCTGCCACTGGGGTTGGCCCACTCGGCCTTGCCGAGAAGAGTGATTCCGGCAAGATCGCGGACCGGCATTTCAAGGCGGATCAGCGGCGTTTGGCCAATGCGCTGGGGCAGCAAGGAGCCGGGATTTGCGGGGGCGCTGGTATTTTTCATAGGAAATTGCGGTCAGGGCCGATTTCTGCCGGTGCGGATTGCGGCCGGGGCTCGGCATATGCGAGATTCTACATAGCGGGAATCCCACTGAAACCTGTTTGATTATTCTCGCAGACTGGAAACGACCGTGAGCCGAAAATCCCGCAATCCGAACTTCGATCAGACTCTGGAAACCCTGCGCGCCCATTCCTTCGATGTAACGCCGTTTGCCGGAGTTGCCGGCGGAGTGCTGGTAAGCAAGTATGGGGCGGCGGCGGTTCTCGTGGCTGCCAAAGACGCGGCCGCGGCGCTGGCAGAGAGTCCTGGCGCGCTGGTAAAGGGCGAGGTGGCTCGCCTTGTGGACCGGGGCTACCAGAAATTCCTTAAGACTTCCCAATACGAACTGCCCGCAACGGCCAGCCAATTGCAAACAATTCATGAGTTCAGCGAGGAGCTGAAGCAACTGACCGGCGCCATCAGCCTGTACAACGAGTCTCTGGGCACGACCAGCGACCTGTACACATACGACCGGCTGAAGGGCCGGGAAGCGGCCGAACCAGCTCCCGCGCGCCCCTGGGACACTGCCGGGGTGCATTGATCGGGCAGAAATCACATTGGCGGGCAGGCCATGGAAGCGGAAGAGACGGCTGAATACGCAGCGACGCAGCACCCGGAGCGCCGGTGCGGTAACCGTTATGCCGTGGATGAAGCTTCAGTCGTTTTGCTGGTGAGCCACGGACTTCCAATGGAATGCCGCATTCTGGATCTGAGCCTGGAAGGGTGCCGGATGCGCACCAGGGATAGGTTCCGGGGCGGCATCGGGGTTCGCGTCGAGGTGACCTTCAAGGTCAACGGGCTTGCATTCCGGTTTAGCGGCGTAACCAGGTGGACCGACGGTCAGAACCTGTTAGGGATTCACTTTGAAGATGTAGCCTTGCGGCGCCGGGAGGCGTTGGCGGAGGTGCTCGACGAAGTGGAGGCAGCTATTGCCGCGAAGACCGCAAAGCAGGAGGCAGAGAAACTGGCGGCGGAACGGCAGGCCGAAGCCGAAGCTGAAGCGAAGCAGGCCCAGGAAGAGGCGAAACGCCAGGCCCAGGAGAAGCAGGTCCGGGAAGCTGAGGAACGGCAGGCGCGCCGGCAAGCTGAAATCCATGCAGTTCAGCAGCAGGCGAGGCCGCCAGGGGCCGTGATACCGCAGGCGAAGCCGCAGGAGGACAAGCCGCAGCCGGCCAGTCCTCCGCCCGCCAAGCCTTCCAGCCGCGAGCGGCGGGCGCAGTCCCGGCACGGAGTGGATACCTCAGCGGTGATCGATCTGATCAAGATCGGCTCCCGGCTGACTGGGCGCATTCTTGACCTGAGCGCAAGCGGCTGCAGGATTCGTACCGACGAACGATTTCCGGTGGGCATCTACACGCGGGTAGAGACGGAGTTTCGCCTGGAAGGGCTCCCTTTCCGGCTGGGCGGCGTAATTCAGGCGGTCCACGACCGGGACCGGCGCATGGTGGGCATCCGGTTTCTGGACGTGAGCGAACGCAAGCGGGAACAGGTGGCGCAGTTGATCGAGGAGATCGAGGAGTTGCACGCCAGGAAGGAACAGGCCCAGGCGAAAGCATCGGGCGAGTGAGCGCCAGGCAAGCCAAGGCGCGAGGACACTTGTCCCGGCCCTGGTTTTATTTCTAGATGCGCCGCCCGGAGATCAGGTTGAAGACCAGCACGACGACTGCTATGACCAGCAATACGTGGATCAGGCTGCCGGCGATATGGAAGCTGAAGCCCAGAAGCCACAGAACCACAAGAATCACGAAGATTGTCCAAAGCATACGATTCTCCTCTGCACCGCGGGCGCCCGGAATAGGAAGTGCTTTCCTGGGCGCCCGCGAGCCTTTACACCCGGCGCGTTACGGCCTGAGTGGTTTGAGCAGACCTAGTTGGAAGCCTCGGCTTGCGCCTTGGCGCCCCTGACCGCATTGAGGAACCTGTGTGCCGAGGCCGGCACTTCAACTTCGCCCTTGAGAACGCGGTGTGTGGAGACATCATGGCCATAGAAGGCGTCCATGGAGTCGTCGTCACGGCGAATATCGGCACCGCTCAGAGTGAGTCCGGCAAAAGCGCCTTTGGCACGCGAGTAGGTAAGGATCTCGGTATTCAGCTTCCAATCGGTATTGGCGGAAGCATGGCGTCCTACCGGTCCGGCTGCCGCGGATGCGTCAGCACCAATCTGGAACTTGGCGGATTCGAGGCGCTGCATCCCTGTATCGCCCTGGAAGATCATGACCAGATCCACGCCTTCGACGCCGATCTGCAATCCCCAACTGCCGCCGGTAATGGCGAAGAACGCCGGCGCGCTCCAACCGTTTGCGGTGCGGCAGGTGGCTACGCCTCTGCCATTTTCCGCGCCAAACACAAAGCCGCCCTTGATCATATGCGGCACAACGGCCACGCACTTGGCGTGATCCATCACTTCTTCCGGAATGCCTTTATCCGGAGCGGCCATGACTTCGTGCAGCACCGTGGCAGCATTGTCCAACCGGTTCTGCGCTTCTTCGCGAGTTTCTGCCCAGGCAGCGGTAGCTACGCCCAGACCGAATAATGCCACCAACGTCACAAATTTCTTCATGCAACTCACCTTTTTCTACCTATGCGCAGCGACACTTGCTTTCCGCGCACTGAGGCGCATTAGGTAGCTTTGACGTTAGCGGCGTTCAGAGGCAGCGTCTGAGCAATAGCGCTCAGGCGGAGATTGGCGCTCCCGGCATTTGATTCCTGTTTCGAGGGCGGCGCCAGGCGAAAATATTCCCGGAAAAGTGGTCAATATTGAACAGTTTTTGCCTTTCGCATGTGAAATAAAATGTTAAATTGTTACGACTATGCGCAGGGAGTATATTGCGTGGATGTTTATTGAAATGAATAGTTTACGCAGATTTTGCGCTGTCTGAATTCTGGCGTTATTTTGCTGCCCGAATTCGCCGTTATTTTTTTGTTCGCCGCTTTACTCGTTTTGCTAGCATATTGGCGTCGAGCGCTGCGTGCGCTTGCATCATCCATGCAGTTGCCGCATGGGAAAGGAGGCTGCTGCAGTGGTTGTGCTTGAAAAACCCGGATTCGATGCCGCCGCCTTTCTGGCGAGCGCCGGCCTGGGGCGAAGAATCGTCCAGGTGGCCCCCAAGCATACCTTCTTTACGCAGGGAGACCCGGCGGATTCTGTTTTTTATCTACAGAAGGGCAGGGCAAAAGTCACCGTTGTTTCCCAAGGCGGCAAGGAAGCCACAATCACGATTCTGGCCGACGGCGATTTTGTGGGAGAGGAGTCGCTGGCGACGGTGGAGGGAGTGCGCTTGTCCACGGCGACTGCCCTGACTGCCTGCACCGCGCTCAAGATCAGCCGGGAGGAGATGATCCGCGTGATGCACGAGGAGCGTGCGCTCACCGACATCTTTTTGAAGTTTTTGCTGGCGCGCAGCATGAGGATCCAGGCCGATCTTGTGGATCAGCTTTTCAACTCGAGCGAAAAGCGGCTGGCGCGCATACTTCTGCTGATGGCGGAGTTCGGCAAGCCGGGCGAGCCGGAGCAGTATATTCCCAAGATCTCGCAGGAGACGCTGGCCGAGATGATCGGCACCACGCGTTCGCGCGTGAGCTTTTTCATGAACCGTTTCCGCAAACTGGGCTTTATTGAATACAACGGACGGATACGGGTTCACAGGTCGCTGCTGAACGTGGTTCTGCACGATCAATTGCCCGAGGACAGCGCGGATAAATTATCGGTAAAGGCCGACTCCGCGGAGTAACCAGGCGCCGGCCGATGGCTTCCGCGGCGGACCTGTTCGAAATTGAACAGAATTACGATTTCCTGAATGGGACACTCACTTCAACAGCCCCAGCGTTGCTTCTGGCGAGGTGAGAGATGCCCGATACAACAGCAAAAATCCTTATCGTCGACGATGAGCCCTCGATCCGGACGACAATGTCGCACGTTCTTAACGAGATTGGGTACAGCGTGCGCACAGCCGATAACGGCTTTGACGCCTTGCGCGAGATGCGGCAGGGGGTCCCCGACATTGTTCTCTCCGATCTGAACATGCCCGGGATGAGCGGGTTCGAATTGCTCTCCGTGGTGCGGCGGCGCTTTCCCGCGGTCCATGCCATCGCCATGAGCGGCGCATTCCAGGGAGACGAAGTGCCTTCCGGCGTTGCCGCCGACGCCTTCTACCAGAAAGGCAGCAGCATCGGTTCGTTGTTGAGGATCATGGAAGCGCTGCCGCAAATGACGCAGCGGGCTACTCAGCCCTGCAGCACGGCAGATCCCGTCTGGGTTGAGCGGAACGAACACGGCGCATCCGGAGTGCCTGAAGTTACGATTGTCTGCCCGGAATGCCTGCGCAGTTTTTCTCATGCTGTGGGCAACTCTCTCTGCCTGGTCACGCGCGAAACGGATTGCATTTATTGCCGCAGTTCGATTCGCTATGTCATCGTCGAGCCGATGGAGCGGGCGGCTTCACAGGTTCATCAAAGGAAGCCCGCCGAGAGGGCACAGACGCCTGTCAGCCTGTCCCATTACTACTACTGAAAAGCGGCAAGAAAGAGTTGTCCTTATGCGTACTATCGCTGAATTAAACATGCTCTTGCGCGAGCGGACAGAGTTGCCCGCCGGCCTGAAGCTGGCGACTGAAGAGTTTCGCGACGGCTGGAACTTTGTGCGGACGGGAAAAGCGCCGCGCCTGCAAAAAAAGATACGGACGCTGGGCTGGAACTTTATCAAAGTGTCCGACAGCTCGTTGCGCAGTGGCGTCGGAGACACATCGCAACTGGCCATTGCCAGCGCGCTTGGGCTGGCTCTGCGCCGCGTAAGCGAACACTTCAACGCCGTGGAAGTGGAACATATCGAGATAACGCAGTATCCATGGTTCTACCTGGCGAGGGTAAGAGTCTATCCATGCCGGATTCAGCAGGGCATGTTGCTGGTAGTGCCGGATGAAGAATTGCCGGTACCGATGGTCCAGCGGCAGAGGCGGTTGCCGCCGCAGGCTGCGGAACTGTTTCCGGATTTCGGCAGCGCGATGCCCATGCTCAAAGAGATGCTGGTTGCCTCGCGCAACCTTCAGGCGAGGGTGCAATGACCATTCTGCAAATTGGCTTGATTCTGTTCTGTTTTCACAGGGCGTTGCGGGTTCAGCGGGAGCCGGTCTTGAGCCGCGCCCGCTCCCGCTGCAGTTCGCGATAGACATCGCTCTTGGATTGGCCCAGTTCGCGGGCAATTCGCTTGAGAGCTTCCTTTTCGTCGGCGCCGGTTTCAGCCTGGATGCGGGCGAGGCGGACGGCGATTTTTTCAGGAACTGCGCCGCCTGATTGTGAATCGGAGTGGGAGCTGGTTTGGGGCAGTGCTTCGACCAGCAGGGTGATTTCGCCGCGGACGCGATCGCGGGCGGCCAATTCCTGGCGGGCGGCAGAGACTGTGCCGCGCAGAAACTCTTCATGGATCTTGGTCAGCTCGCGGGCTACCACGACGCGCAGTGCAGGCCCCCATACAGCTTCAAGGTCGGACAGGGTTTCAAGAATCCGGTGCGGCGCCTCGTAAAAAACCAGGGTTTGTGCGGCCTGGGATTTTGCGGCCTCTTCGGCCAGCGATTCCAGGCGGCTGCGGCGGGCTCCGGCCTTTTCCGGCAGAAAACCGATGAAGCGAAACTCGCCGGTGGGCAGCCCAGAGGCGACAAGCGCGCTGAGCGCGGCATTGGCGCCGGGAATGGGAATCACGGCGACACCGGCGGCAATGGCTTCAGCGGTGAGCCAGCTTCCGGGATCGCTGATGCCGGGCATTCCGGCGTCAGAGACAATGGCGATACGGCCGCCGCCCTCGAGCGCTTCAATAAGTTCGTCTGCGCGCTGGCGCTCGTTGTGCTGATGGCAGCTTACCGTGGGCGTGGTTATCTCAAAGTGGTTAAGCAGCTTTTGCGTCTGGCGGGTGTCTTCGCAGGCGATTCTGTCCACACGCCTGAGAATGTCCAGGGCGCGCAGGGTAATGTCGCCCAGGTTGCCGATGGGGGTGGCCACCAGGTAGAGGCCGGGTGCTAACGCTTCCGGTTCGGCGGCCATGGTTGCGGTCAGTCTCCGGCTTCTTCGCGTTCCAGCCGGCGCTGCTCGGCCAGCAGGGACATGGAACTCATCAGGTTCTGCACGCTCACAATGCCCACCACGCGGCCGCTCTCGGTGATGGGAATCAGTGCGAGTCCGTGGCCGGCGGTGAGGCGGCGGATCGTGGTTCCCAGGGTGTCTTCAGGCCGCGCCACCTGGAAAGCCCGCGACATCACGGACTGCACGTAGCCGTTGCCGTCGTTGCGCAACGCGTCCACGATGCGCTGGCGGGAAACGATGCCGACCAATTGCGGGCCGCGCACCACAGGAAAATCATCTTGCAGGGAGTGGACGCAGCGGTAGAGCGCGTCGGCCAGCGTGTCAGAGGGCGAGAGCGTCGAGAAATCGGTAAGCATCACCTCGCGCATCTTCACGGTGTCCACAACTGACTGGAAGAAGACTCCCTGATCCTCAACCTGTGCGCCAATCATGATGAAAAAGCCGGCGAAGATGAGCCATGGATTATGGAGCAACATGCCGGCCACCATGGCGGCCATCGCCAATACCTGGCCCAGTCCGGTAGCTGCGCGGCCGGTGGGCGCAAAACCGTGCTTGCGGGCAAAACTGCCGCGAATCAGCCGCCCGCAATCCAGGGGATAGGCGGGCAGAAAATGCATCACTCCCATGAACACCTGCATCCAGACCAGGCTGCGCAGCAGGTAGGCGGAAGTGATGTAAGGCTGGTTGAACAGGTGCATCTCGCTGCTCGCGCCCATAAACGCAGCGGCAAGCATCAGAGCGGTTGCCCAGTTGGCCAGAGGGCCGGCCAACGCCAAAGCGAACTGGCCGCCGCCCAGGTTGGCGTTTTCCTGGCTTTCCGGGTCGGCATACGCAAACAATCCGCCGATGGGCAAAAGCAGAATGGCGCGGAGCTTGAGTCCCAGCCACGCCGCTACCAGCAGCCGCGCCGTCTCCCGCACCACAACCGCCGCCACCACTGCGAAAAACAACCCCAGACCGCGCACCCAGCCGTCCGTTGCGCTGAGCCCCATGCACACGATGGCGAGCACAGGGAAAAAGACGTGGACGCGCATTTCCACGTCCATCCAACGGCCTAACGGGATTGACCAGCCACGCATCCCTCGATTGTAGTGCGTCCCACCCCTGTGACCAAGATCATGTCGACAGGAACTCCAGGTCCCGCGCCGGGAGCGCGTGGGATATGCTGGTGTGCGATGCGCATCATTGCCGGAGAGTATCGATCCCGCGCGCTGGAGGCCCCGCCCGGGCTGGCCACGCGCCCCACCAGCGACCGTCTGCGCGAGACCCTTTTCAACGTGCTGGCGCCGCGGATCGGCGGTTCAACCTTTCTGGATTTGTATGCCGGATCGGGCGCGGTGGGCCTTGAGGCGCTCAGCCGTGGAGCGGCAAGCGTGGTTTTTGTGGAGCGGGCTGAGCCGGCGTTGAAGGTGCTGCGCGCCAATTTGTCACGGCTGGGGCTGGCCACGGGATTCCGGGTGCAGACCGGGACTGTGGGAGCGTATCTGCGCAAGCTGAAGGCTGGGCAGGCGGCGGCGTTTGACCTGGTGTTTCTCGATCCTCCTTATGACGCGGCCCCGGAGTATGCGGCCACGCTGGGCCTGCTGGGCAGGGAAGCAGAGGGTTTGCTGGAGGCCGGGGCTTTGGTGATTGCCGAGCACCGGCGCAAGGAGCAGTTGGAAGACCGGTACGGCAGCCTGAAACGCACGCGGCTGCTGGAGCAGGGCGATGCGTCCTTGAGTTTTTATGCGGTTGCAAATTTTAAATAGTTCGATGCTGAGGGGGACTGGGATGAGAATGCAGAGCAGATGGGTACTGGCGGCGGTGGTGCTTTGCGCGGCGGCTTTGCAGGCGCAGACGCTTGCGTCGTGGCAGATTGGGCCGTTTACGCGGCCGGCGGAGGGCAACCCGGTGATCGCGCCCCGGCCGGAGTCGGTGTTTAACGACCCGTTGGCTCATGCGCCCTCGCATTGGGAGGCGCTGCACACCTTCAACCCTGCGGCCATCGTGCGCAACGGCAAGGTCTACGTGCTTTATCGCGCGGAAGACGACTCCGGAGCCATGGCCATTGGCGGGCACACCTCGCGGCTCGGATTGGCGGAGAGCAGCGACGGCGTGCACTTTACGCGGCGCGCCGAGCCGGTGTTCTATCCGGCGGCCGACGGGCAGCAGGCGCGGGAGTGGCCGGGTGGCGTGGAAGATCCGCGGCTGGTCGAGTCGAGCGATGGCACGTATGTGCTGACCTATACGCAGTGGAACCGGAAGACGTATTCGGTGGGGATTGCGACGTCGCGGGACCTGATGCACTGGACCAAGCACGGGACGGCCTTCGAGACGGCGGCGGGCGGCAAGTATGCGGGTCTGATGTACAAGTCGGCGGGGATTGTGACGCGGCTGGACCGGGCGAAGGGCCGCCTGATTGCCGCGAAGATCGACGGAAAATATTGGATGTACTGGGGTGAGATCACCATCCGCCTGGCCACCTCGCCGGACCTGATTCACTGGACCCCGGTGGAGGATGCGACGGGCGCGCCGCTGGTGCTGCTGAGCCAGAGAGCGGGACACTTCGACAGCTCTTTTCCGGAGACCGGGCCGCCGCCTGTGCTCACCGATGCGGGCATCGTCGTGCTCTACAACGGCAAAAATGCCGCGGAGGGCGGCGATCCTGATTTGGGGCCGAATGCCTACGCCGACGGCGAGGCGCTGTTTGACGCAAAGGCTCCCGTGCACTTGATCGCGCGGGCAGACAAGCCCGTGTTCAAGCCCGAGCTGCCCTATGAAAAGACCGGCCAGTACGCGGCCGGAACCACCTTTGCCGAGGGGCTGGTGGTGTTTCACGGGCAGTGGCTGATGTTTTACGGGTGTGCGGATTCGCTGGTTTCCGTGGCCATCGCGCCGGTGAAGTAGGGCAGAGCGGGGTTAGCGGAGTTCGTGTAGATTTTGGTCCTCCACCCGTGTTGGGTTGCTCACGGGTGGGCCATCCCGCAGAGCCTGCCAATCTACGAAATAATAGAATCGATGCAAACAACGAAGGATCAGCTGGACGCCATTGGGTTCGATTTCGGCACCACCAACAGTTCAGTCGCGCTGCTCAATGAAAAATCCGAAGTGCAGATTGCTTCGTTCCCGTCGCTTGGAACCCAGGTAGAGTCCTTTCGCTCGGTCCTATATCTTGAACAATCCAGAACCGCAAGCGGCGCTCGCCGGATGCACAGCCTCACCGGCCCCGCCGCCATCGAGCGCTATCTTGAGGCGGAGGAAAAGGGCCGGCTCATCCAGTCGCTCAAGTCCCACCTCTCTAGCCGTTCGCTCACCGGGACTGAGGTTTTTGGCCGCCGCTACAAACTGGAAGACCTGATTGCCCGTATGCTGGGCGATCTGCGCAAACATGCGGCCAGGCAATTTGAAAAGCCCATTCGCTACGCCATGGTGGGCCGCCCGGTTCGCTTTGTCGGCTCGGAATCGCCGGAGGACGACGACTTTGCGGTTTCGCGGCTGCGCGAGGCGTTTGCGGCAGCGGGCTTTGAGCGCGTGGATTTTGAAATGGAGCCGGTGGCGGCCGCCTGCGCTTATGAATCTACGCTGGACCACGACGAGCTGATTCTGATCGGCGACTTTGGCGGCGGCACCAGCGACTTTTCCCTGCTGCGCGTGGGCCCCGGCGTGCGCCGCCGCGGACGCACCCCGGAGGACCTGCTCGGCAACAGCGGCGTGGGGCTTGCGGGAGACGCCTTTGACGCCCGCATCATTCGCAAGCTGGTTTCACCCGCGCTGGGATCGAACTCCGAGGCGCGCTCGCTGAATAAGGTGCTGCCCGCGGTGCCGGCATGGATCTACGCCAACCTGGAGCGCTGGCACTATCTTTCCTTTCTGCGCACCAACAACGTGCGCGAAATCTTGAAAAGCGCGCGCATTCGGGCGCTGGAGCCGGAAAAGATTCAGGCCTTGATTACGCTCATTGAAGAGGACCTCGGCTACCAGCTTCACCAGGCCGTGCAGCAGGTCAAGTTCGAGATGTCGCGCAGCCAGAGCGCCGAGTTCCGCTTTCGCGACGGCAGCCCCGCGTATTCCAGCATGGACTTGCGCATCCCCGTCACGCGCCGCGAATTTGAATCGTGGATCGCGCACGATTTACAGGCCATCGAGAAGTCGATTGACGGGCTGCTCAAAAGCTCCGGCATCGATCGGCGTGCGGTGGACCGCGTCTTCCTCACCGGCGGAAGCTCCTTTGTGCCCGCGGTGCGCAGCATCTTCGAGACGCGTTTCGGCAGCGAGCGTATTCGCAGCGGGAATGAGTTTACTTCCGTGGCGCACGGGCTTGCCTTGCGCGCGGCAGAGAAATTGCGCGAGGGGTCGTAGCGGGAGATGTAGGGGACTGGATGAGAGTCTGCGGGATTGTTGGTCAAACGGTAACTTCCGATTTGCCGGTCACCCGACCATAAACTCTGGACACTCTGTGTCTAAGCTGAGTACCAGCCGGTGACACTCATCACGGAGTTTCGGGCATTCAGACTGTACACATTATTCTGGAGCTGCTGACCTCGTTTCCGTCATTGCCTGACCGTCTTGCGTGAAGCGCAAGTGCCAGCAGTCGAGGGAGGACGATACACATGAAGACCGTCACCGCTTTTGTCGGCAGTGCGCGCAAGAGGGGCCTCACCTACATTGCTGCGCGCCAGTTTCTTGACAGCTTGGAGTCGTTCGGCGACGTCAACGGTGAGATCGTCTTCCTGAGCGAGTACAACGTTGGCGTGTGTCGCGGCTGCAAAGCATGTTTCCTGCGAAGGGAAGAGCGCTGCCCGCTCAAGGACGACCGGGACGTGCTCATCGAAAAAATCATGGCTTCCGATGGGGTCGTCTTTGCTTCCCCTAACTACTCGTTTCAGGTTTCCGCAATCATGAAGACGTTCCTCGATAGGCTCGGCTTCGTGTTCCACCGTCCGCGATTCCACGGTAAGACCTTCACGGGCATCGTCGCCCAGGGAATCTACGGCGGCGGCAAGGTAGTGAAGTATTTCGACTTTGTGGGAGGCGGTCTGGGCTTCAACGTTGTGAAAGGTAGCTGTGTCACGGCGCTCGAACCGATGGTGGAGAAGGACCGGCGGAAGATGTATCAGACTATCGTCAGGCAGAGCAAGCGGTTTCACACGCAACTCTTTAGGCCAACCCATCCTGAACCGTCGATCTTCCAGCTCATGGCGTTCAGAATGAGCCGCACGAGCATGAAGCTCACGCTAGGCGACGACAATCGAGACTACACGTACTACCGCGATCACGGTTGGTTTGACTCAGGCTATTACTACCCAGCCAAACTTGGCCCGTTCAAAAGAGCTGTAGGTGTAATTTTCGACTGTGTGGCAGCCCGCATGTTTAAGCCAACGGGTGCGTAGGCAGCTTTACTGCAAACTTGGGAGCGGGGGTTCCGGGTGTGTCGTCGCCTATTCGGAAGTTACTTTGTGGTTCATTCTGTGATGCGGCAGAGGCCGAGCTTGCGCGCTTCCCTAGGTTTTGCATTGCGGGAAGGCAGTGATGCGGAGCTTGGCGGCGGCGTAGGGGATGAGGGTGAGGGTTTCCTCGGGCTCGTCGGTGGTGACGGGGCTTTGCGGCAGGGGATTGGTTGCGCCGTCGACCGCGCGCCAGGCGTCGAGCTTGCGTGCCTTGACGGTGAGATGGACCGGGGCGTGATGGCGCGAGAACGGGGCCGGGCCCAGGGCGGTTTCCGTGACGGCGATGCTTTTTGCCGGGTCGGCCGCGTCGAGCTGGAGCGCGTAGTTCCACGGGGTTGTGGGAAAGACCTGCCAGTCGGCGGTCATGCCGCGCTGGCGGAGCTTGACCCAGCTTTCGCCAATTCCATACGAGAAGACAAGAGGGCCGCGTTCGACGGCGACCGAGTCGTGGAACCAGCGGGAGACGCGGGGCTGCATGGGAAAGATGAGCTCGATGCGGTCGCCTGCAGTCCATGTCCGCTCGATGCGGGCAAATGTGCCTGCGGCGGGCTGTGGCTGTGGATGGCCGTTGACCGAGAGGGTTGCGCCACTGGCCCAGGCCGGGATGCGGAACTGGAGCGGGAAACGCAGCGGGCGGGCCGGGTTGACGGTGAGATGGACCGTGCCGCGGAAGGGATAATTGGTTTCTTCAACGACATGGACGGGCGTGCCGTTGAGCAGGGTGCGGAGTTCGCAGGGCGCGTAGGCGGCGGCGGCGAGGCCGTCGGTTTCTGTCGCGCTGGTTTCTGTGGGGCCTGAGAGCAGGAAGAGGCTGGCGGCGAACTTGGGCCAGCCCTGGTGGAAGTTGGCGGTGCAGCAGCCGAAGTTGGGTTCGAGGCCGTAGAGATTCGATTCCGGGCCGTCGCTGACCCAGGGCTTGCGGTGCAGGCTGCACTCGACCTGGTTGGGCTCCTGGTTGTATTGGTGGGCCCACATGTCGTCGGTGAGCGTGCCGGGCAGGGCGTTGAAGGCCAGGCGCTCAAGCCGGTCGCCGAGGGCGGGGTCGCCAGTGATTGCCAGAGAGCGCTCCAGCGAGAACATGGATTCAACGACGGTGCACAGCTCGGAGCCCTGCGTTGGATCGGGTCCGGCAAGATGTTCGTCGCAGGAGAACATGCCGTTGGGCAGGCCGTGATACTTGTCCAGCTCGGCAATCATTTTCAGAACTGCCGCGCGGTCCGAGGTCGAGCCGGACACCAGCGACCAGACCGGGCCGGTCTTGATGGCCTGGCCGTTGTTGACGCCGTGGGTGGCAAGCGCGAGATCCTTGAGCCCGTTGCCTTGGTCGAGCTTCAAATATTCGGCGGTCACGCGCTGCGTGTACTGGAAGTTGTCGAATTGCGCGATCCAGTCGTGGCCCTGCTGGTGGAGGAGCCGCGCCAGGTCCAGCAGATACGCGGAGCCGGTGCGGTTATAGAGCCAGACGACGCTGAGCGCGGCGTCCTGCCAGCGGAACTTGCCCCAGTCGCGCAGGGGCCGGTTGGGCAACTCGGCGAGTTGATAGCGAAAGTACTTGTCCATGAGCGGAAGCACACGCGGGTCGGCGGTGGCTTCCTGATATTGCGTGAGCGCCTTGAGCATAACGATGCGCGGCCACCAGTCGTTGTTGGTGGCGGGGCCGATCATGCCGTTGGCGGCCTGGTGGGTCAGGGTCCATTCGACGTACTTTTGCGCCTTGGCTTTGAGGCGCGGGTCGTCGAGCAGATACGCAAGGGGCAGCAGGCCGTCGAGGTAATAGGGTCCGCGCTCCCAGGACTCGCCCGTGCCGCCAAGCCAGCCGCTGTTTGGGCCGACGTCCGGCCAGGTTTCATCCAGGTGACCGCTGAGTCCGTTGGCCTGAATCTGAAGCTGCCCGCGCAGCCAGCCTGCGGGACGGATGGAGCCGAGCGGTAGGGAGAAAAACGCGCCGGGGCTGAGAGGCGCGCGATCCTTGACCGGGGACGTGGCTGCCGATGAGGCGGAGACTGGATTTTCAGTGGCGTACAGGAGATGGCTGGCGGGGAGCGTGGAAGCCAGGCCCAGGAGGCTGCACTGCTTGATGAATCGGCGGCGGGCGGCGGAGACGGAAGAGTTGGAAGGCACGGTCAGCTCCTGTTGAAAGACAGCCAACATCATAGCGAACCAGGTGATTCGTGCACGGAGAGCGTAGCTACGAATTATGCTTGCGTGGCAGGCAGGGCCGCGCCGGAAAACTCGACCGTGACCACGGTGATATCGTCGTTTTGGCCGAAGAGGTGGGCCGCCGCGGCGATTTCAGCGGCAGGCTGCAAACTGAGCTGGCGTGTGCGCTCGAAGCCGAAGATTTCGTCCGCTTTGAACGGCGATTTGGACTGGGCCTCGACAACGCCGTCGGAGACAAAGGTGAGCCGGTCGCCGGGAGCCAGTTGCAGGCTGGTGCACTCGTACTGCCCCTCCTCCAGAATGCCGAGGGGCAACGATCCGGGCAGGTTCGTCTCTTCACCGTTGCGATAGGGAGGCAGGTGGCCGGCGTTGGCCATCGTCAGCAGGCCATCGGCGGTGATGTGGGCTGCCAGGCATGTTGTGAATCCGCCGTTGGAGCGGCCCATCATGCGGTGGTTCAGCGAGCGCAGCATGGTCGCGGGGCAGGCGCCGTGCTCGGCCTCGGCGCGGATGGCGCCGACCAGCACGGAGACCATCATGGCGGCCGGAAGGCCCTTGCCGCTGACGTCGCCCACCACGATCAACAGGCCGCCGTGTCCGTCGGCAATCTGCTGAAAGAAGTCGCCGCCTACCTGTTCGGCAGGCTGGTACACGCATTCGACGGTGAATCCGGGGCACTGGTCCTGCGCGTCGGGCAGCAGCACCTGCTGCACCTGGCGCGCGGCCTCGAACTCGCCGGCCAGCCAGACCTCGCGGCGGCGCGCGCGCGTAAAGCGCAGGATGAGGAACACCAGCATGGCCAGCAGGAAGAACAGATGCAGCAGAATGCCGGTTTGCATGGTGAAGGGCGGCAGCGGGAGCGGCACTTCCAGTACGCGCGGCAACCTGGTCCAGCCGGCCTGGGCTAGAACGATGGCCACGTTGTCGGCCACGTAATAGCCGACGTCCAGCAGAGTGGGCAGCAACAGCAGGCGGGCATCCAGATTGCCGCTGAGCGCGCGCTTGACCAGCAACCAGAAGATGCAAATGGCGGCGGGAAGCAGGCAGGCCAGTTGGATGGCGGCAGAGGCCGGGGCCGAGCACCATCCCGGCAGGTAAAAGACACTCGGGATGGGGCTGAACACCACAAGCGCGAGAACAAGACGGCTCGGCACGCTTGCGCGGGCGTGGAGAATTCTCCAGAAGAAGCAGAAGGATGCGAAGATGCCGGTGGCCACCAGCATGCCGTCCAGCAGGTCGTTGATGGGGATCGCCGGCCAGGAATAGATCTGCTGGCCCACGTAGAGAACATTGTCGGCAGACTGCGAAAGCAGGATGATGGCAAACCACAGGTACTCGCGCTCGGCGGGCCGGAACAGAAACAGGCACAGGACGGTAAACCCGAACAAGGCCGCGGCAATGCTGTAGGCATAACTGTCGACATAGCGTACATTGCGGGCTAATTGACGATGCTGCTGTTCTGAGACCAGCAGTACGGGGTCGCCGGCAAGGTGGCCACGCATCAAGGGTCCGCCGCCCACATAGCCTGCCCAGATGGGCGAGTGCCACACGCGCACGGCCACCTCAACCGTGCGCCCGGAGTTGCTGCCCGCCTTGGTCAGGGGAAAAAGCTGATACCGGATCTGGGAGTTGAGCATGATGGTGGAGGGCATCTTGCCCGCTCCGCCAACGCGCTTGCCGTCCACATAGACCTCGAACGAGGTGACGATGGGGGCCAGCAGCAGAGAAGTGGGTTGATCTCCGGCTGGAACCTGGACCGTGAAGCGGTACCAGGCGAAGCCGCTCATGGCGGCGTAGCCCTGCGCGGACCAGGTATTGTCGCTGCGCAACAGCGGCCACGAGGAATCGTCGAATGCGGGCGCGGCCCAGAGCGGCTGCTTTGAACCGGGGGTGGAAGGAGAATCGCCGGGATGGAAGCGCCACAGGCCGTCGAGCGAGACAAGGGGCTCCCGCCCGCTGTCCAGGTCGAAGGACTGAGCCGGCAGCCAAACCGCGCAGGCCAGCAGGGTGAACACCGCGAGCTGTCGTAGAGCCGATCCAAAGCGCATGGGGGCGTTTCTCTCCTGTGTAAGTGGTTGAAACTTTCCCTCTTGTGTGAGCGGGTCCTGACCGATACGTGGCTAACTATAACGTGGATCAGTGAAACGTTGTTTGATGCTATCGCAGACCATGCGATTTGCGAAGCCGGAATTCAACCCGGCTGGCCCGCGGCGCGTCCGGCTACAATGTTGCGCATGAGAAATAGTCGTGTGGTACTTGCGTTAACCGCGCTGGCGGTGGTGGTTGGGTTGCGCGGGGCCGGTGGGCAAGCGGCTCCCGTAGTCGAGAAACTGCCCGCGGCGCCGCAACTTGTGATTCTCGACACCGATATAGGTGACGACATTGACGACGCGTTTGCGCTGGCGCTGGCCTTGCGCAGTCCGGAGCTGAACATCTTGGGCGTCATAACTGCCTATGGCGATACGGAGCTGCGGGCCCGGCTTGTGGACCGCTACCTGAAGGCCGTGGGGCGCAGCGATATTCCTGTAGCAGCCGGGGTTCATACGCCCAGCGGCGCCATGTCCCAGGCGGCCTATGCGCGGCAGGCGCCGGAGCGCAAGCATGCCGATGGAGTGGCGTTTCTGCTCAACCAGATTCGCGCTCATCCGGGTCAGATCACGCTGATCGCCATCGGGCCTCTCTTCAATGTGCAGGCGGCCATCGAGCGCGATCCGGCCACGTTCCGCAAGCTTAAGCGTGCGGTCATCATGGGCGGAAGCGTCTACCGGGGATACGACGATGGGAAGACCGGAAACACGCACCGGCCGCCCGATGCCGAGTGGAACATCCGCTGCGATCCGGTGGGGGCCAGGGCTTTGCTGGCAGCCGGAGTGCCGGTCTTCGTAATGCCGCTCGATTCGACGCAGGTACATTTGCAGTTGCCGGCGCAAGGGACGATTTTTTCCCACGGTTCGCCTTTGACCGATCAGCTGACGCTGCTTTACCACCAGTGGACCGGGGCCAAAGAGTGGCGGACGCCGACTTTGTTCGACCCGGTGGCGGTCACCTATGCCCTCCGTCCGGCTCTGTGCCCGGCGACGCCGATGCGGCTGGAGGTTGACGATAAAGGGTTTACGCGACCCGTGGAGGGTACGCCCAACGCCGCGGTGTGCCTGCAATCGGACGAGAAGGGGTTTCTGGAACTCCTGTTGAGCCGAATAACCGGGGAGACGGAGCGCTGAAGAACAGGAGCCATTTTCAGGCCAAATCCAGGGGAATTTCAACCGGTAATACAGAAACCCATCAGGTGTGCGCTGGGTCACTTGTAAATCTGTTGACACCGGGTGAAAGTTAGAGAAAAATAACGGGTCAAGCTACTTTGAACTGTTTTATGCGCTGTATCGGAGGGAAAGTGAAAAACGCACTGAATTTGAGGACTTTTGCAGTTGTGGCATTTCTGGGCACGGGGTTGCTTTTGAGCGGCTGCAAGTCGGCACCAGACCTGACGCAAGCCAACGCTCTGGCCATGATCCAGGCGAAGTATGACCAGACACCGCCGGTGGGCGTCAACATTTTGGTAAACAATCAGGGCATGCTGGATGGGATCGCGGCTAAATACTGGACGCGGACCACCGTCTATCCCAACAAGATCTGGGCCGACTTCACCCTGACGGCAGACGGCAAGAAGGCAGTCAAGCTGTCTAGCGGGGGCGATGTGATCCAGTGGCGCCCGGAGACTGCAGACGACAAGCAATATGCTCTGGTCGTGACCACGGTGGCCGCCAACCATCTCAAGGCGCACGACTTGGCTGCGATTCAGGACGATCCCGGAGGCAAGGGTGTTTCGTTTACGGAGAGTGTTGACCTGACCGGCGTGCCGGCTCCGTTGCAGAACATTGCCCACAATCCCGGGAACAAGCTGAGCACCAAGCGTCAGGCCGAGTTTGTGCTGGCCGATGGGGCATGGAAGCTGCAATCGATCCTATAAAGCAAGAAAAACACCTGTGCGGGGCAGATTTCGTTGACCCCGCACAGGTTTCTTGTTATTGTTAAAAGGTTCCGCAAGAACGCCTCTGTCCGTGTGTCTTATCGGTAGCGGCGTAAGGGCAGCCCGGTCAGGCGGCAATTGACTGGAGTTGACCCGCAAGGCCAGGGGTAGTTGACCGGCCAGACATATCCCGGCAATCGCTCTTTTCTTGCGAAGGGCAGGCGGGGCCCCCAGAGACAGGTTTTCGTCGATGGGGTGGAGAAATACATCGCTACGGAGTCCGCGCGTTCTCCACCTTGGAGGGCTATGCGGGCCGGAACCGCGAAACGGAGTTGGCTTTTCCTGCACTGAGCGGGGAAACGCCCGATCACCGTCCCGGTTCTCGTCTGAGATTGGAACGAAGGCAGACGCGAAGCAGCAACATAGGGCATCCGTGCGTGTGCGTGCCGGTTAAAAAAGGCGCATCGGGCAGCGGGAAGCCCCATAGGTTTGCGCGCGGCTGTGGAACTTGGGTTGGCAAGGTTTTTTGAAGGGTAAGGAGTTTCAGTTTGCCTACATTCAATCAGTTGGTTCGCAAGGGGCGCACGGCCCCGCGGTACAAGACGGCATCGCCTGCCCTGCAGGCTTCACCGCAGCGGCGCGGCGTCTGCACTCGCGTGTATACGCAGACACCCAAAAAGCCCAACTCGGCGTTGCGCAAGGTAGCCCGCGTGCGGCTGACGAACGGGATTGAGGTCACAACCTACATTCCCGGCATCGGCCACAACCTGCAGGAGCACTCGATCGTGCTGATTCGCGGCGGCCGTGTCAAGGATCTGCCGGGCGTTCGCTATCACGTTGTGCGCGGCACGCTGGATTCAGTGGGCGTGGCCAACCGTAAGCAGAGCCGGTCGAAGTACGGAGCCAAGCGCGCCAAGGGCGGCGCGGCGCCAGGCAAGAAGTAATAACGGTTCCGGGACGGAGTATGGAACCCGGACTTGGGCAGTGAGCGAGGCGCCGAACGCGCCAGAGGATTTGAAGCATTATGCCGAGAAAAGGGCACATAGCGAAGCGGGAAGTGGCGCCGGATCCAGTCTACGGGTCCACGCTGGTCACCAAGTTTGTCAACTCGATGATGTGGGGCGGCAAGAAGTCCACAGCTCAGGGCATCTTTTACGATGCCATGAAGATCCTCGAGGAAAAGGGCGGCGGCGACGACGCTCTCAAGCTCTTCAAGAAAGCGGTCGAGAATTGCAAGCCGCTGCTTGAAGTCAAGACCCGCCGGGTCGGCGGCGCCAACTACCAGGTGCCGATTGAAGTGCTTCCCGACCGGCGCACCTCGCTGGCGATTCGCTGGTTGATCACCTATGGCCGCAACCGCGGCGAAAAGGGCATGACCGACAAGTTGTCGAACGAGCTGCTGGATGCGGCCAACGGGCGCGGCGCGGCGATGAAGAAAAAGGAAGACGTGCACCGCATGGCCGAGGCTAACAAGGCCTTCGCTCACTACCGCTGGTAGGCTGCACTCTGAGAGTTGAGGTTCCCCGGGTTTTCAATCATGGCCCGGGGCGCCTGAAGTTTGACAAATGGAAGACTGGAAACCGCGGGCGTAGCGCCCGCAAGGAAGAATAATCGTGGCTCGCACCGTATCTCTGAACCGTTGCCGGAACATCGGAATCATGGCGCACATCGACGCCGGAAAGACGACAGCGACAGAGCGCATCCTGTTTTATACCGGCATCACGCACCGCATTGGCGAAGTGCATGAAGGCACGGCGACCATGGATTACATGGAGCAGGAGCAGGAGCGCGGCATTACGATTACTTCGGCCGCCACCACCTGCATGTGGCGCGATGTCCGCATCAATATCATCGACACTCCCGGCCACGTGGATTTTACGGCCGAAGTGGAGCGGAGCCTGCGCGTGCTGGACGGCGCGGTTGCCGTGTTCGACTCGGTTTCCGGCGTGCAGCCGCAGACTGAGACCGTGTGGCGTCAGGGCGACAAGTACAAGGTGCCGCGCATCTGCTTCGTCAACAAGATGGACAAGAACGGCGCGGACTTCGATCACGTTCTGGAGACCATCCGCAAGCGCCTGGGCGCGCGGCCGGTTGCGCTGCAGATTCCCATCGGTGCCGAGGCCGGCTTCAAGGGCGTAATCGACCTCATCGAGATGAAGGCCGTTCTCTGGCACGACGAGACCATGGGCGCCGAGTTCTCGGTCGAAGCGATTCCCGCCGAGCTGG